>ERZ807291.983-NODE-983-length-47588-cov-14.633560_pt1 | contig 47588 bp, 23 predicted proteins | sample MGYA00521257_ERZ807291 | MGnify/ENA primary metagenome ERZ807291 (study PRJEB31413, sample SAMN03169783) | marine metagenome | biome: Marine; feature: Water; material: Subsurface seawater | place: North Sea | collected 2011-04-28 | depth 1 m m ... | reverse complement strand
GGAACCCTTGGAGTAACTAACAATGCTACTGTTGGAGGAACCCTTGGAGTAACTAACAATGCTACTGTTGGAGGAACCCTTGGAGTAACTAGCGATGCTACTGTTGGAGGAACCCTTGGAGTAACTAACAATGCTACTGTTGGAGGAACCCTTGGAGTAACTAGCGATGCTACTGTTGGAGGAACCCTTGGAGTAACTAGCACACTCACGGCGCCTAAAGGTTCAATTATTGGAACTGAAAATAATGTTGGATTAGGGACAAACTCGCTGTTTTCATTGAATACACCTACAGACACTAATGGAATTCATAACACATGTGTAGGATATAAATCGGGATATAGCGTAACCACAGGGAAACAAAATACTTGTATTGGTGGAAACTCTAATACTAGTAGTGTTGGTGCGGTAAATCAAACTAGTATTGGATACGGTGCAGTGTGTAATGATAATAATGAAATATCATTGGGAAATGATCAAGTAGAGACATTGCGATGCGCTCAGCAAGCTATAGCATCTCTTTCTGACATTAGAGATAAAACAAATATTAGTGATTCAACCTATGGTTTAACATTTATTGATAGTTTAAGACCAGTTCAATTTACTTGGGATAAACGAAATTTAAATCCTGGCGATAAAACAAGTACATATAATGGTAAAACGAGATTAGGATTTATAGCACAAGAATTAGAGGATGCTATGCCTACTAATGAAAATGATATATTAGATTTAGTGTATAATGTTAATCCAGAAAGAATTGAGGCAAAATATAGCAATCTTATTCCAATTTTAACAAAAGCAATACAAGAATTACATGAAAAAATTAAAATATTAACTAAAAAATAAATAGATTTAAAAATAAATTTCTTATAGTATATTATAAAAACATGGCGACTAAATTACATTTAGCAAGTACAGACGGGACACACGAACTTGAAATGAAAATCGCCACCACACAGGCTGAATCAACGCTCAACCACGGGAAAGTAAATTTCAGTACCACCAACAAAATATTTTCTCAAATATCGGCATCGGGCCATAACGCGACAAATGGGAAACTTATACTTTCCGTGCGTGATGATGATTCTCTTGGCCCATATATAACAATGAATGCTGGTGCTAATATCGCAGCAGGAACAATTACACTTGAAAAGACCGTATTATCATCCACATTAAATGTAACAGGACCATCGGGTGATGGAATAACCCTAGAACCATTTATGACGGCTGCTGGTAATACATCTGAACTAAGATTTAAAGGATTAGCCGAGTATTCTGGGGATAATTATGTAGGATTTAAGGCACCTGATACTATAGGAAGTGATGTCATATGGACCCTTCCTGCCGCTGATGGCTCAAGCAGTGGTGATGTGTTGGTGACAGATGGGGGAGGAATATTATCTTTTGCAACACCCTCATCATCGGGTGCATCAACACTCAATGCATTAACAGATGTTAAAGGTCATACTGCCACAACATTTATAAATTCGTTTCTTATCCAACCGAATAGTGTTGGTTCAGCGCCATCAATCGAATCTGTGACCGATGGAGAAAATAATTTAGGTATAGGAAATTATGTATTTACTAACTTAACAAGCGGTGATAACAATGTATGTTTAGGTCACCAAGCAGGACAAACCGTCTCTATAGCGACACTTACCGTTGTCAGCAACAATGGCACCACGACGGCTGTATTAACGGGTGGGTCAACTACTGATAACTTTTATGTTGATTCATATGTGGCATTCAGTGGTGCCACCGATTCAACTACTAAATACCTTATATCAGCGTCCACATACGACTCAGGAACAACACGGACGGAAATTACGTTTGAAGCGATTGTTGGTGGAGGATCACCTAGTGGAGACGCTACAATATATAATGTATCGTTGGCCCTTACTACTGGGTCAAATAATACATTTGTTGGTTCTGAGTCAGCTGGTGTTAACACGGCTGATAACCAAACATCACTTGGTCTTCAAGCTTCTTGTTCTGCAGCCAATCAGATTACATTAGGGAATGCTTCTGTTACTGCCCTAAGATGTGGTGCTGCAACAATAGCGTCTCTTTCAGACCAAAGAGATAAAACGGATATAAATGATTCATCATATGGTTTATCATTTATTAATACCTTAAGACCAGTTCAATTTACATGGGATAGAAGAAGCTTAATGCCAGATGATGTTACAAGTGCTCATAATGGTAAAACAAGAGTTGGTTTTATAGCTCAAGAATTACAAGCTGCCATGCCTAACAATGAAAATGATATATTAGATTTAGTATATGATGTTAATCCAGAACGTATAGAAGCCAAATATGGTAATCTTATACCGATTCTAACAAAGGCAGTTCAAGATCTTTCAGCTGCCAATGATGTATTAGTTGCCAGAGTTGCTGCTTTAGAATCAGCTTAATTTTTAATATAAATTTTTAATATATAAATTAATAATATGAACATTATTGATTTACCAATTACTATATTAGATACCATCATTGGTAATATTAATGATACAGAAACATATTCAAATATAAGACTAACATGTAAATCATTTTATTATTTGTTGAGAGAAGTTAAACGCTATTATAAAAATAAAGCATTAAAAGAATTATTTATATTTAAAAATGGTATTCTTCATGGATATCATATTAAATGGTATGTCAATTTAAGAATAATGTCAATGACATTATATCAAAACTCTAAAAAGGAAAATGAATATACTGAATATTATTCAAGTGGAAATGTAAAATTAGTTAAACATTATTACAATGGTCTTTTACATGGTGAAGAAAAAGAATATTCAAATTACGAACAAGCATTGTTAAGAAAATGTGAATATAATCATAATGTTAAAATCAATACTGAACACATATATAACAAACATGGTGAAATTGTGTTTGAAAAAAAGTATTTAAGCGATTCAATCGTAACCATAAAATATTATACAAAAATAAAACATATTACTGGAACATTAATTGATGGTATATTACACGGCAAACATATTACAGAGTATTACGAAAACAATGTTATATTAAACTACAACAAAATCATTAAAATCTATGACTATGGAGAACTGACATCTATCACTAAATACAAATATAACAATTTAATCGAAAAAATAAATATCAAAAATGGTAAAAAGAATGATTGGGCATTTAAATGGAATGATAACCACCATTTAAAATCATTATGTTATTACAAAGATAATAAATATAATGGTAAATTAAAATTATGGAATAAAAATAGTGTAGAATCATTAGATTTAATACAAAATATTCCATCTGGATTTTATAAATCTAAATCGCAATTTATCAACAAAACAATCCCCTATTCAAACAATACTATCAATGGTTATGTTTTAGAAAGTATACACACAATCAACATAAAATACTTAATAAAATTTAAGCATGGGTTTTTTGACCATATAGTAAAAAAATCCACCTCAAATTACCATATTGAAATATTTTTAGATAACGATTATTTTAGTTACACAAAATATAACTCAAAACATCAAAAATGTTATGATTTAAAACTAATCCAAAATTATATTACCTTTTCAGCATACAATACTTACAACGAAAAAATATACGATTATTCAAAAATATTGTACGATTTCACCCCTGAAACTTATATTTAATTATTAAATAATATAAAGAATTATCTAGCTAAATATATAGACTAATGACGTTAATTGATGACTATCTTGGAGAACAAGATAAATATACACAAAAGTATGGTGAACGAACTATAGTGTTAATGCAAGTCGGTCATTTCTATGAATGTTATGGTGTAGATAATGAAATCGAAAAATCAAATAGTGATAATTTATATGCTTTATCGAATATATTGGACATCCAATTAACTCGAAAGAACAAGAATATTAAAGAAAGTTCTAGAAAAAATCCACTCATGATTGGTGTCAATATTTTTTCGGTAGATAAATATATTCAAATTCTTATAAATAACAATTATACCACTGTATTGATAGAACAAACCAGTGAGCCTCCATTTGTAGAACGAAAGGTTACTAATATATATAGTCCTGGGACAAATGTTAAGTATAATTTAAAAGGTGATACTAATAATTTGATGTGTATTTATGTGGAAAACTCAAAACCTCTTAATTATTCCAACAAAATAATGTGTATTGGGATTTCTGTAATAGATTTATCGACCGGGAAAAATAGTGTTCATGAAATATTTTCAAAACAAAATGATATTAATTATGGACTTGATGAAATATTTAGGTTTGTTCAAACATATGATCCAAAGGAAATAGTATTTGTCAAAAAAAACATAGATTATTCAAACGATTTTTTAACCAATTATTTGGATTTTTCGCAACGTGTTGTACATTTTAAGGATTCTGGTAAAGATGTTGAATCATGTTACTTTGATATTCATTATCAATCAGCATTACTAGACAAAATATTTAAAAATCCTGGATTGCTATCTATTATTGAATATTTAGATTTAGAAACACGTCCATTTGGATTAATTAGTTATATATTAGTATTAGATTTTGCCTACGAACATAGTTCAACGATTGTATCAAAAATAAGCAATCCAGAAATTAAGCATTCTAAAAAATATATGAGTTTAACAAACAATACTATTAATCAACTTAATTTAATCCACCACCATTCTCAAGGCATTCTTTCAACCAAATTCAATTCATTGTTTTCGGTTGTCAATAATACAAGTACCCCAATTGGTAAAAGGTTGTTACGAGATAAATTGTTAAATCCAGTAATAGATCCAATATATTTAAATAGTCAATACGATTATATTGAATCAATGATGAAACCTAACAATTGTTCTTACAAAGTCTATGAAAAATGTTTAATAAAAATTCAAGACCTTGAAAGGATACATCGAAAAATAGCTTTACAAATCCTTCAGCCATCGGATTTTACTGGTATTGATTTTTCGTATGAACATATTAATAAAATGCTATCTATTGAAAATAAGTGTCTAAATAGTCTTAAACCATCAAAGGAAACTATAGTAAAATACAATGACTTCATTAAAACATATACTTCCGATTTTAACATGAATGAGATTGTTAAATTCCATATTGATAAAATAACGTCTTCTTTTTTTAATAAAGGTGTTGTTTCGGAGATTGATGATGTTCAAACTAAAATAGACAACTGTCATTTTATATACAATAAATTAATTAATAAATTATCGCATTATATAGATGTTACTAAAGGGAATATGTTAAAATTAGATAGTAATGATCGTGATGGCTATTATATAGCATTAACATCAAAACGAAGCGAGGTGCTCAAAAAAGAATTAAAAAAACAGAAATACCCAACACTAAACATAAAATTCTCAAATAAACATATTGAGTTCGACACATCTAATCTAGAATATAAAGTGGCAACAAAGCCAAATGTCAAAATTATGAATGAGTATTTGAAAAATCTATCGCATAAATTAAAGCACTATGAAATGTCTCTTCATACACTATGTAAAAACAAATTTTTAGAACGACTTGAATATTACGATTCCGAATATGGCGAAACCTTAAAAATAATAACCCACTATGTTTCCGAAATTGATTGTATTAAAAGTAATGCTAAAACAGCATCAATGTATGGTTATGTCCGACCAAACATAGATTCTACACATGAACATAGTTTCATAAATACACACGAGATACGTCATCCAATCATAGAACGCATCAATACAGAAACTAATTATGTACCAAATGATGTTACGATTGGAGTAAATAATGATATTACTGGGATGCTTCTTTTTGGAACTAACGCGTCTGGAAAAAGCAGTTTGATGAAGGCTATTGGACTAAATATTATAATGGCCCAAGCTGGATTTTTTGTAGCAGCAAAGGCCTTTTGTTTTTCTCCATACGAATATTTGTTTACACGCATTAACAACAATGATAACATCTTTAAAGGCGAGTCATCATTTGCGGTAGAAATGGGAGAATTGCGAAGCATTTTGAAACGAGCCAACAACAAAAGTTTGATATTAGGTGATGAACTGTGTTCTGGGACTGAAAATATTTCGGCATTGGCTATTTTTTCATCGAGTGTTATTAAATTGGATGAACGAAAAAGTAATTTTGTATTTGCCACACATTTACATGATCTGTGTAAAATCCCACAAATAAACACATTAGAATCTATTAAAATGTTTCATCTAAAGGTATTATTCAATGAAGAAACTGGAGAATTAATGTATGATAGAAAATTGGAACCTGGAAATGGACCAACAATATATGGTCTTGAAGTGTGTAGGGCTATGGATATGGATAATGATTTTCTTAAATTATCGGAACAAATCCGTAAACAAATATTGGGAAAGTCCGAAACCTTGATTGAACCAAAAAAATCGACTTATAATGCTCAAGTATATGTTGATGATTGTCATATATGTTCCGAAAAAGCCGAAGATGTACACCACATTAAATTCCAATGTACAGCATCTCCTAATAATATAATTGAATCTCATATTGTAAAAGATGTTAAATCTAATTTAGTTCCATTGTGCAAAAAGTGTCATAACGCGGTTCATAATGGTAATCTCATAATACGTGGGTACATCAAAACAAGCAATGGAGTCATACTTGATTTTGAACACATTTCGCAAAGTAAATTAATGGAAAAACGAAACAAAAATAAAAAAATAGATCCAAATCAAATTATGATTATTACTAATTTGAAGCGCGATAATTCAAAAATAACGATAAAAAATGCCGTAGCCTTTTTAGAGAAAAATCATGATATTAAACTATCAAGTTCAACGTATAGTAAAATTATTAAAGGGACATATTAAATATACTATAGTTATTTTAACTATTATTAAATTTATATTTTTATAAAATTGAATTAAAGATTTTACTGAATATGTAAGTACAATACAAAAATGAATACTAAACTTTTTACTTACCTTACTCTTTGTTATATGATTTTGCCATCAATGGCAAAATTTGGTTTCCCACAAAATGTGAATTTTCATACTAAAATTTACAATACATCGAATTGTTCGATGAAACCTTTTAAAAATTATAGTCTTCCGTATATGTGTTTTAAAACAAATATTGTTGATGGATATCCAGAATGTTGTCAAGATTTGTTTAATGATATTAGTGTTTTCCCAAATTCAACACTCGACAAATGTATCAAAACAAACATGACATTTACAAATCGAACTGGTGTAAAATATGATTGTAATCTGACTGATTTCAAACAACTTAGTATGGAAGAAACCTTTTCATATGTTGGTATTATCTTGACATTCTTTCTAATAGTTACTTTTATTATGTCTTGTGGTTGGTGTTTGTGTGGTGGAAATAGAAAAAAATATAACCGCATTTAATTTCAATCACTTTTAGTCCATATCATCCATAATTCTAGCCATTTATTTAAATCATCATTAGTATAATTTCCATATTCATGTATTACTATTTCATCCATATAATCAGAAGTCATTATATATTTTTGTTTTTTGTCTTTAAATATGTTATTTTGCGGTACATATTCTTGTATTAATTCATCTTCATAATCACTAATTATTTCACCTAAACACATACATTGTGCCCATCCATCCCATTTATGACCGCAATTTTCACACGTTATAAGATCGTCTTCTAAAATATGATTAAATTCAAGAATGTCAAACGATTTTTCGATAATGTCTGTAATGTTGGTGTTTTTAACCATTATTGTAAATTATAAATGTAAATTAAAAAAATCAATTTTATTATTTAAAATACCTATTTTGTTTTTTACTTCCACCTCTCTTAAATCCATGTTTTTTACTTCGGAACCCACCATTAATATTATTCTTATCTAAGTTAGTATTTTCCACCCATCCAGATTCAATTAATGACATATCATTTGTTGTAATATTGAGTTTGGTTTCTAATGACATATGACCTTTCGCTTCACCCTTTACAACTCTCATTAAAATAGTAGAATCTTGTTTTCCATCTGTTCCATTACTTTCATTTGGATTTATAGAAAACTGCGACCACCCCCCGTCTTCGTTCCCAGTCACAGCCTTATTAATTAAGTCTTCAATATTAGCATTGGCTCCATGTGTGTTAATGACACGTGTTATATTTGGATAATGACTAACTGTCGTCTGGGCCCTAAATCTCTGAATGGCAATATTCTTTCTGAGCTCGTGTTTCCGGCTTGCTTCTTTTTCTCCTTTCTCCCCAAACACCGTGACCTCTTTCTCAATCTCGGCGAGTTTCGATATAGATTTATAAATAAATAAACTTTCCGACTCTGTCGTCTGATGATTATCATCACACTTATCTCTAAGTTCTGCTAATCTTTCCTTGACGGATTTTACTTTCCCTCCGATCCAACTGGTTTTTGCCGTTGTCTTCCCCCCTGATTTGTCTTCTTTCCAATCTTGAAAAGAATCGCCGCTTGTTATCTCAGCTCTACAATATCTTGCTAAATTAAAGTTATCTTTAAAATTGTGTATATATTCTAAAGGACTCATCTTTCCACCACTATTTTTCTCATTATTTTCAAAAAAAATCTGTTCTCCAATCCCCAAATTCGGCACCATATAGTTATACGCATCAACAGTTATTACATCGTCACCGGCGTCGCCTTTTTTACTATATACTTTTTTACCTTTTTCGTCTCCATAAAGCATTGATGATTCTAACCATAATTGTTTCTCATCTTCCAATAGTTTTTTAAGACTCTTTATATATTCTGTAAATGTTTCAATCACTTTTTTGGTATCCATACCATTCATGGAGAGAGTGAAGGGATTTGAAAAGAACTGACGATTGTCTGAATTGAATTTGTTTATTTTTTTAAATATGTCAATATTCAAGTTTTTTATTTCCATTATCATCAGGTAATTTTTTTTGAATTTATCTATTATTGCAATAGTTTTTTGCTCTTGTATTTTTTTGGTGGCGGCTCGCCATCTCCCCCCCCCAGCCGCAGCTGTGGTCGTGTCCGGAGGGGGTGTCCCGAATGGGTTCGGGGGGGATCCCGGGGGCTGCTCTCCTTTTAAAGAATCAATTTTGCTTTTGACAACTTGTATATCTTTATTCATTTCATCAAGTATTTCCATCTCACCAGTATTATTCGAACCAGTCATAGTAATGTTTAGAACAATTGGCAAATGATCAGATGGACATACATTATTTGGCATTAAACTCTTAACCAACTCATCACTTTTCTCTGGAGCAGCAGCGTTAACCGGGGTAGCATCCGTAATGAGGGGACCTACTACACAGACATCTCCTCCGTCGGCCGAAGCCTTTGTGGCGGCTTCTTGGTAAGTAATAAATTTTTTTTCTTTAAATTCTATATTTGTACCAAATACCCAATCTATTAATTGAAATTCATGTTCATGAACTTTTAATGGTTGGGCTGAACCTAACCCACGCATTTTATTAACAGAATATAATCTATTATTTTTGGCTTCGGTATTGTCCTTCCAATAATTCATCATTTGTGAGTCCTCCCCAAAAATCGTTGCGTGTAAAGAGGGCTTTTCTTTCTGTTTTTCATGGTCTATTTCACCATAATTGATATGTGAATTTGCATCCATTGAATATATTACAGGATAATTATTTATAGTCGATTCGTTTTCTTTTTCTTTTTTTACGACATCTTTTTTAAAGTGTGCAACTGCCTCCTCCACCTTACCCCACTCCGTCTTTCGGGCTTTCTCCTTTGAATGTTCAGATGATAAATGAGTTCCAACAACAATAAATCTTTTACAATTGGATCTGTTTTCAAGTAATACAATTACACCACCTTGAACTTTAATTTTGCCGTCTTCATCTTTTACAGATATATTAAATAAAGATATTTTAATACACACATATTTTATAGCATTCCAATATATAGTTGTTCCATCATGTCTCAAACCACCTTGGTTCACTCCATTAGAAAATGTTTTATAGTGTCTAGCTATACTTGATGGATACGATCCTTCGCCAGAACTTCTCATCCTTTCTCTTATAAAGTTTTCCTTAACTGGAGCAAGTAATCTAGCTTCTTCTATTATATCTGGACTTGGCGTTTCATTAGAACTACCACTAGTCATTGTGTTGTTGGATTGTTGTGATAATTCATCATATTTATGTTCTATATCTGATTTTTCGTTTGGTTCATTTGATGATACTCTTGCAGCTTCAGTATCTAATTCACATGTATACAAAATTTGGTCTGCTTCTATCCAATTTTGTTTATGATTGATTGTAATTATTTCATTCGATTTTTTACCATCTATATTCACATCAATCTTATAATTATTAGCACCTTTTGTTTCCCATACGGTTGGTCGCGACATCTCTGATTCTTCGCCTTTATCAAGTGGAGATTCCATAAAATCATCTTCAACAAATACCATTACATCTGGTTTCTCTTTTTTTATCATGTTAATTATTTTTTGTTTTCTATTAGTATCTGTAAGAATGGTAGCATCATCCGTTTTTTTTCCAACAATATTTATTAATTGTTTAGAATGAGGACCGTTATCATCAACCCCAACTAATTTTTGTAATGCTACCCAACCAGGTTCATCATCTGCTTTTTTTGGTATATTATCAATGGTTTGTCTGTCAGTAGATTTTAAATTGTGCCATTTTGACTCTTTTTCGGTCGGATACGATGCTCCGGGTGTATTTTTTGTTTTTTGTAAAAATTGACTTTTCATATACGTAGGTATCCAATTTTGTTCATCAAATTCAGTTTTAAAATCGTTGAATGATACATTTTTTGCAAATCCATTTTTGATACATGGATATATCAATTTTTGAATCATTAATAATTCTTCAGTATTTTTAGGATATCTTTTTATCTCAAATCTGTTTGGTTTATCAGACACTAATATTAATTCCGCCCCCACAGCATCATCCTTTATTTGATTCAGTTCGCCGTTAACAATTATATCAACAATATGTTGTCCTCCAACTCTAAATGCACCAGTTATAAATTCGGCCTTATTTAATTCATCATTTAAAGTTCTTCTCACACTCCCACTAAGATCATTTGTTGTTTCTACATCAGAACCCCACGTGATAAATCCATCTACTGATAATCCTTGTGCTAAAAGATTCATATGTAATAATTTTATGCTTTCGGTCATTTATATTATAATAATATATTTTTAATTTTTAAAAAATATTAAATATAAATTATTTTTATTTAAATAAAAAAATATTTAACATTAGATAAATGTATCGTTTTATATTTAATAAAATTAAATTAATAATACCAAAAATATCTGAAACTGAATTAATCGCCCTTAGAACTGGGAATACTCATTTGGATAGAACAATATTTGAAGGTAAATATAAAATTCCAAAAAAATTAGATAAAGAAGAACCTAAATTTGACGAAACACGGATTAGTCATTTACTTAAAACTTATGGTAATAAAACAATTTATCCATCAAATGATACAACACAAATATTTAATGTGTTAGGAAAAAATAAATTTTTCTCATATTTAATACCTGAAAAGTATGGTGGTACAAAATTATCGGTGCGTGAGTTATCAAATATATTGACAAAAATATCTTCAAAAAATCTTGGATTGGGTGTTTCTGTCATGGTTCCTAATTCATTGGGTCCATCTGAACTATTAATAAATTATGGAACAAAAGAACAAAAACTAAAGTATTTACCAGGATTAGCAGATGGCACATTTATACCTTGTTTTGGTTTAACTGGTCCAAATAATGGTTCAGATGCATTAGGACAAATCGATAGTGGAATTGTCAAAAAAGAAAATGGGAAAATTGTTGTGAAAGTCTCATTAAATAAAAGATACATTACATTAGCACCAGTATCCAATTTAATTGGATTAGCTATAAAATTAGATGATCCTGATGGATTATTGGTTGATGGAAGTTCTGGAATATCTGTATTTTTGATAGAAAAAGACCATCCTAATTTAAAATTAGAAACACATCATAATCCATTAAATATTGGATTTCCAAATGGTACTATAAAAGGTGATATCCAACTCGGATTACATCAAATAATTGGTGGGGAAAAAGAATCTGGAAATGGATGGAAAATGTTAATGGAATGTTTAGCTGCTGGGCGTGGTATATGTTTGCCAGCAACTGCAAATGCCTCGGCAAAAGTATGCACCTATAACATATTTAATTACATAAAACACCGTAAACAATTTAATATTCCTTTAATTAAAATGGAAGGTGTATCCAACAAATTTTCTGACATGGTCTATAATACATGGTTAATCCAAACCAGTATAGCAATGACAAATGATATATTAGATCAAAATAATAAACCAGCAGTAATATCAGCTATAATGAAACAACAAACAACTGAACGTGCTAGATCCGTTGTGAATGAAGCTATAGATATTCATGCTGGGAGCGCCATATGTTTAGGTCCAAATAACTTTAGTCATAAATTTTATCAAGGAATACCAGTAGGTATCACAGTTGAAGGTAGTAATACATTAACTAAAAACCTAATTATATTTGGTCAAGGGTTGAATAAAAGCCATCCACATATATACAACATATATGATAGTATAGTTAATGATGATATAAACTCATTTAAATCGCATTTTAATAAAATGGTTGGACATTCTATTACATTATTTGGAAAAAGTATTCGTCCATTTACAAACGATAATTTACATCAGCAAACCATTGATTTTGCACATTTATCTAATATTGTAGCTTTATTAGGGGGTCAAATAAAAAGTAATCAAAGCTTATCTGGAGATATGGCGGATATACTGTCTAATATTTATTTAGGATATTCATTAGTATGGTATCAAGATAATTATAAAGTAAGTGATATACTAACAAACTATTGCTTAAAAAGATTGTTGTATGAAAATTCTATATTATTTAATAGAGTTATCGATAATTATCCAAATAAAAAATTAAAACTATTCATAAAACATATAAAAAGACCACAATATAGTATTAATTATAATGAAAACCGTACATTAATGAATGAACTTTTAGAAAATCAAACTATCATGAACCATATAAAAGAACATATTTATTTGGATGAAGCTGCATTAGATTTAGAAAGATTAGACATGTTAGATTCAACTAGTGATGACTATAAAGCATTATTATCCAAATGTGTTAATGTAGGAGAATACCCAAATTAATTTATTTTCTTATAATATGAATACTACAAACAAAAGAAAGTACCATCATCAAAAACAACACTATCATAAAAAAAAAATAAATGATACTAGAAAAATAAATTCAACAATAAGAGGAAAAAAAAAGAGAAAACCATCATTGAAAAAAAAACATACTAACATATATATGAACAATATTCCACCATCTCAATTCAAATCATCACGGAAGTATTTACTACATAAATGTGGATTACCTGATGTTCCAGAAACATCCCATTGCTTCAATGATGAAACACATCACACATGTTGTAGATTATCTAAAAAGGCTAGAGATTATGCGGATGAATCAGGAAATCCTATTGGAAAATTAGCAGATGATGTGTTCAAAAAATTGCCAAAATCACATCATCTTAAAGCACATTTCAAGAAAACTGGAGAAAGACCATGGTGTACTTGTTTTGGTTCTAAAGTATGTGGATATTATGCCGATAATTTCAAAGACACCCATATTAAATTTATTAGCAATCCAACAAAAAAAGAATATGCACATACAATTAACGGATCTGAAGATTGTGAAGAATTTGTTCGTAACAAATTTGAAGTAGAATCCCATGGAACCCCAGGTATTTATGGTAAAAAATCATCTAATAATTATGATAATATGTGTAAATCAAAACATAATATTAAATACTCTAACTATTAGAACCATGTTCTCATCAAGGAATATGTTGTGTTTAAATATATTTAGTTGAATCCAGGTTAACATCTAAATTAATATTGAAACCGACCTACCAAGATCCGTTTTGAAAGTCCAGAGTTTAATAAATATTTAAACAAAAAAATATGTATTCCCTCTATATTTAGAATTTCTGGTAGATTAAATAGTCGGTTTTCCTATTATACACCAATTATGTCTAGATTAAAAATAGTATAATCATTCAATGAGTTTTTTTAGTCTTCTTTTTGTATATTCTTCTAGGAAGTCTTGTTGATGGTGATTTGTTTTTTCTAGGATTCATTTTTTTTTTTTTTTTTCCGATTCTTCTAGGAAGTCTTATTGATGGTGATTTATTTTTTTTTTTTTTTTTTAAAGGTACCTTATTAAAAACAGATGAGGGCCGTTTGCCATAAACTGGTTGTCTTTGTATTTTTTTAGTTTTTTTATGTGCTAATGGCATTGTTATATCTAAATCAGTTGGATTCTTAAGTGATGGCATTACTTTTTTACTGATTAAAGACATTTCTCCTAATCTTGTTTCTATACCTTTGCTTCGTTGATCTGCTTCATTCCATGGTATTCCATTCATACAAAAACTTAATATTATTTTTATTTTAGATTCATCTGTACCACCCGCAGCAGATGCCTTAGCTCCAGATTTCTTCTTAACAGAGGTCTTCTTACCAGATTTCTTCTGTCCAGAGGCCTTAGCCCCAGATTTCTTAGTATTAATTGCTTTACCGCCCCTATCCACCATATTAGTATTTAAAATAGACCAATCAACGGATAGATTTATAGCATTATGTCTTATACTTGGATCGTTTATATCTTTCCAAGAATCATCAAATGTTTTGTTTCTTTCTATAAATGATACAATAAAATAAATTGCTTGTTTTAGTGTTAATACATGCTTTAAATCTTCTGGCTCATAATTAAGACTGTCAAATGGCATAATTTGATACCATTTACCAGATTTACAGTGTTTAATACCAGACATCCATTTATATAAATTATCTCCACTCAATATATAATTTTCTATAGTCTGTCCTTCTACATATTTAGTTAAATCCGAAATATCTCCATTACATAATATAGTATCAGTTGGGGATTCGTACAACTTTTTTTTATTATAAAATACTTCCTTATGTATAGTTTGACCTTGTATATGAGGAGAATATAATATAACGTCTCTGGGAATATCAATTTGTGATTGTGATGATTTAGAATAGATATCTGTTTTAATTACTTTAGATATATCCTTGTATCTTGGATTTATATGTTCTGTTATAGATTGACCTATTTTATTCATATGTTTATTATATGTTGGAACTCTAAGATTTTCCGACAAGTAACCACCATGACATGATATAATAAACGTATTATCATCAATTTCCATTGTACCTTTCATTCTATCATTATTTGACCATGTGTGTGTATAAAAGTTAGGATTAACATGTTTCTTCGACATATTATTATATTAGATAATTATTAAAGTGATGATTTAAATAGATGCTGTATATCATCTAATTTAGGTGCTTCAAACCCAGGCACACATTGATATTTTTCAAAATTAGTATAACCTTTGCTTCGCAAATATGTTTCATCTATTAATTGATTTCCAGTAAATGATTTAGGGTCTTCATTCAAAATCTCTAATACACAATCTAACATTATATCGGTCTTTCTCCAACTTTTTGGGTCTCCTAAATTATTATTTATCACTGCAAAACTTTCGATTGGGGTCATTGGCCATAGTGTATTCGCACAAATACCAGTTCCCTCATATTCTTTGGCCAATCCTAATGCACTTAGGGTCATCCCCCATTTACTTATCATGTACGCTGTTTTATTTTCAAGAATATTTGCCATTTCGTTATTATCACTCAATGGTGGAGATTGATTAATTATATGACCTCCACCCGACTTTTCCAATAATGGTAATGCTAATTTTGAAAGTAAAAATGTTCCTCTATTATTTATTTCATTGACTAAATCATATTCTTTAACATTGGTATATTTTATAGGTTTCCATGACAAAACACCAGCATTATTGATAACAACATCAAGACGACCAAATTTAGATTCGGTCTGTTGTATCATATTCTTAATATCATCATAATTTCTTATATCTACTTTTACTGGTAATGCTCTAGAACCAAGTGCTTCAACTTCTTTAGATACACTATAAATTGTACCTGGTAACTTAGGATTATTTATTATACTTTTTCCAGCAACAACAATATTGTAACCATTTTTTGCCAATCCTAATGCTATAGCACGACCTATTCCACGTGTTGCTCCAGTAATTAATGCCACCTTCATATAATTATAATATAGTAATCCGTTTAAATATATTATAAAGATACATTATTTTGGTATCATTATTCCATCCTTATAAAATTGATTGATTCTTAATATTGTTAATATTATTAACATCATGACTTATTATGAACATCCATTTAAGTCTAACTCTCAACATAAAACTATTCAATCTATTTATGAATCAATAGATTCATTAATTGCGATTGATACAGTTTCAACTATAGATACTATATTTAATGACGATCTACTTACATTTAATGTTCAACAAGGTGATATAACAAACGGTATTAAATGGACTTGGGCAGCATCATTATCAACATTACGCTATTTTGATGCGTTTTTTACATCAATAGATTTAGAAACAACTTTACGAAAAATAAGTCCATATAAATTTACGATTAGAGGTTCTAGTTTTATAACCTTAAATAAATCGTGCGTGGAAAATAGCGATTTCCATTATGATGCGGTTAGTCATCACGATACCCCTGATACAAATATACTAACTGTAATATTTCCATTATACGATATTGATAAAGATGTAGGACATTTAAACTATATGGAAAATAATAATATACAAAAGGTATATACTTACACTAAAAATAAAATAATTGTATGGGATTCGTGTAAATTTCTACACAAAACGCAACCATACAACGTTGATAAAAATGTGAAACGAGTATTAGTATCTATTAATTTATCAACTGATTATGATTGGGCTAAATATACGATAAACATGTCATTACAGAGTCAAGGAAATAAATTATGGATAGATTAGATTCTATAAACTCTATTTATATTTTTAAATTTTTATTATTCCATCGTATCATTTCATCAGAATACCTTGAGATGCAGTTATCCTGTATAAGTTCTTCTAAGCTTATCCATAGAAGCACTAGTATCCTTTATATTTAATTAGTTTCTTACACCCATCTTTGTTCTCAAAGTGATCCATTGTGATGATTTGTACAATCATTATGTTTTATGATATTTTTACTGTGGATTTAGATTTTGAAGCTTAACCCAAGTCATAACTTCTTCTTCTTCATCATACATGTGTTTTTTTATCTTGCTGCTGGTCAAGCAATGAAAATCAGATGACATCAATTTATTGATACATTGTGTGTTTTGTCCACTCAATCGAGGGTTCAATATGTGTCTTCTTAGATTTAGCAACTGTTGTCTTCTTTACTTTAGTTGGTGTTTTCTTAGATTTTAAAATTGCTTTATCAACTTTTGTTAAGGCTTTATTCATTTTAGTTAAATCCTGTTTTAAAAGTGTAATTATTTTATTACATTCCTTTTTAGGTCGTGAATTTGCGACACATGTTTCCCAATCTAAATATTTTTGATAAGTACCATATCCCCACGCAAGTCCATCAGGATGTGGTATTACTCTTTCTTCATCATCATACATTTTTTTACTTTTTTTGGCAACTTTTTCCCATGTTTTGTAGACTTCATCATGGATTTTTAAAGCTTCTGATTTAGTCTTCTTCTTAGATTTAGCAACTGTTGTCTTCTTTACTTTAGTTGGTGTTTTCTTAGATTTTAAAATTGCTTTATCAACTTTTGTTAAGGCTTTATTCATTTTAGTTAAATCCTGTTTTAAAAGTGTAATTATTTTATTACATTCCTTTTTAGGTCGTGAATTTGCGACACATGTTTCCCAATCTAAATATTTTTGATAAGTACCATATCCCCACGCAAGTCCATCAGGATGTGGTATTACTCTTTCTTCATCATCATACATTTTTTTACTTTTTTTGGCAACTTTTTCCCATGTTTTGTAGACTTCATCATGGATTTTTAAAGCTTCTGATTTAGTCTTCTTAGATTTAGCAACTGGCGTTTTCGTTACTTTAGGCGGTGTCTTCTTAGATTTAGTAACTGCCTTCTTTTTGCCTTTTTCTTTTTCTTTTTCTAATACACTATGTTCCCAAGGACCAATATAATCAGGAAGGTTGTTTCTTATTTCATTACTATTTAATACACCAAACATTTTTTCCATTTCTCGTTCTTCGGAATGATACATATATGAAAGTTCATAATCCCATTCATATTCACTTACATTATTATAATCATGTTTCATTTTATTAAACCTTTTAGATATAGACGATTTTTTACGCCATTCCATCATACTAGAATATTTAATTGGAATGGGTAAAGATGCTTTTTTAGGGGATTTAGACGCAACAACCGCGTTATCTTTTACCCATCGACTACCTTTTTTAATCCATACATTTCCATCAGTACCAGTTGATCTATCTCCTTCATCAACCATACGTGCACATAATCCAAACCCTTTAGGACTTGGTTCACTTCCTTTAAAATTACATGTTACATCACTATCTGTATCATAATAAGAATAACCCGATTTTGTTTTTTTAAATTCTGATGGACTTGGAGCTTCAACTAACATATATTATTTAACAATATTTTTTTTTTTAAATATTCATTAAATTAAATTAAATATATATAATATGAAAATAGGTGTTATAGGAAATGGATTTGTAGGTAAAGCAACCAGTATTTTTGAATGTAAAGATATAGAATTACTAACATATGATATTAATCATACATTATGTAATCCAATAGGATTAACTTTACAAGACATGATAGATTGTGATATTATTTTTGTTAGTGTTCCTACTCCTATGAAAGAAACTGGTGAATGTCATTTGAATATAGTAAAAGATGTTATTAAAAATTTAAATGATATTCATTTTAAAAACTATATAGTTTTAAGATCTACGGTTCCAGTAGGAACTTGTGACGCATTAGGTGTATATTTTATGCCTGAATTTTTAACAGAAAAAAATTTTATAGATGACTTTAAAAATGCTAAACAATGGATATTTGGACTACCTAATGAAGATGCTAAATTTAAACATAAAATGAATGAGTTAATTAAATTGGCAAAGAATAATAACCGAATTAAAAATGATGATGTTATATTTATGATGAATAAAGAAGCTGAAATGGTAAAAATGTTTAAAAATTGTTTTTTAGCAACAAAAGTGGCATTTTGCAATGAAATCTCACAATTTTGCGAGAAAAAAGGTATAAACTATGAAAATGTTAGGTTAATTTCATGCCTTGATGATAGAATACAACCTAGCCACACAATGGTTCCTGGTCCAGATTCAAAAAAAGGATTTGGTGGTACATGTTTTCCTAAAGATATGAATAGTTTAAATTACGAAATGAAAAAAGAAAATATGAAATCATTCATAATTAAGTCAGCAATAGAAAGAAATGAAAAAATAGATAGAAATGAAAAAGATTGGAAATATAATAAAGGTAGGTCTGTTATTTAAACAAACAATGATATACTTAAATCTATTATGTATCAATAGACACTAAATTTTAAATATAATATAATTTATATGAAACATAAAAATTTGTGCAAAAAAACAAAAATATGTAACGGAAATTTAGGTATTAAACGAAAGAAAATGCCACAAATTAATGAAAGCGTTATGAAAGATTTTTTAAAATTTATTAAAAAATCATCAAAGGTGTCAAAAAGAAAAGTGAGTGTCAATACATTGAAATCAACCCAAAATGAAATATCTTTAAATGTCATTAGAGAAAGACAATCAACCTATTCAAAACGAAAAAAAATAGCTCCTATTATTGTCTCAAATGATAATTATATTTTAGACGGACATCATCGCTGGGCTACATTGAGAGATTGTAATATGTTTCCAAAAATTTGCAAACATAAGCCATCATTAAAAATAGATGCATATAAAATAGACATGCCAATTAAAAAATTACTAAAAAAAACGCACGCATTTAAAAATGTTGCATATGAATAATCAATTTATTTTTTTTATATTTTTAAAAACTTTTTTGGAACCTCCCCCCCCCTCTCAAAAAATTGGTTCATTTGGTTCATTTATTCTTTTTTTTCCTTATAAAAAGAATAATTTAGTTTATATTTTATGGTGTCATTTTCTTATATAAAAAAAAAAGAATAAAAAAGAATAAAAAAGAATGAAAAAAAGAATAAAAAAGAATAAAAAAGAATAAAAAAGAATGAAAAAAGAATGATAAAAATAACATAAAGAAAAAATAATTAATTTATTTAAAAAAATATATTTGTTATATATAATGGTGTATTACAAATGTACAAGTTGTACCTTTTCTTCTAATTTAAAGCCTAATTATATTAGACACCTAAATACAATTAAGCACAAAAATAATGTAAAGCAATCCCCATCTAAAAATGAAAATAATGTGTGTATCAATATAGAGGATACACAAACGAATAAAAATGAACCAAAAATGAACCAAAATGAACCAAAAAGAACCAAAATGAACCAAAATGAACCAAAAAGTATACACTCACACCATAAATGTAAATTTTGTAACAAAGCATTCAAAACCGCTCCTAGTAAAAGAAGACATGAACTTCATAGATGTAAAAAAAATGTGGAAAAGTTAAAATTGGAAAAACAGATATTGAATAAAGAAATTGATAAATTATTGAAAAAAACGATAAATACCACAAACATTACAACTCAAAATAATCAACAAAACATTAAATTGAATAATTATGGTAGCGAAGATTTAAGCCACATATCTGATTTTTTTAAAACAAATTTGTTATCACAACCACATGGTATGATACCTAAAATGATTGAGGCAGTTCATTTTAATGAAAATAAACCCGAAAATAAAAATATAGTATTGCCAAACAAAAATGATAATAAACTAAAAATATTTAGTGGAGATAAATGGGTTTACAAAAATAAAAATGATACATTTGATGATTTAATTGATGGAAAGTATTTTATTATGGATGCTCATTATGAAAATATATGTAATAATAATCATACTAATCTGAATTTATACAAGAGGTTTCAAAAATTGTTTGATGACAGAAATAAAGTATTGTTAGAATCACAAAAAAAAGAATGTGAATTAGTATTTTTGAATAATCGTTAATAAAATACACTTTTATTATGCCATTGAACCTTTTTTATATTGTTGTTCAATAACTTGGTTTTGTTCTAACAAATCGGTAAGATTTATTTTATTCATATCACCATCTAATCCATGAGATTGAGCACTATGTTCTAATTTAGGATCAATGAATTTTATATCTGGCGAATATGAGCATAAATAATCCAAATAATATTCAATAACTCTGTACACTTCATCGTCAAATTCAGCATTATAACCTTGTATTAGTTTAATCATATCTATAGCGGATTCATTTTCTATTTTTTGACTTTCTATTTCGTATATTTTATCTGCCGTGGCTTTATGCAAATCTTCATTATTTTCTTTAAATTTGTTCATTGTGTCATCTAATTTTTTTTGTTTTTGTAGTAAATCATCAATTTTATCTTTCTTTTGTCTTTCAAATATTTCTGTTCGTTGTGCCAGATCTGTTTCTTCTGCTGCTTCAATTTTTTCTAATGGAGATTGGAAATATGCTTTTTCTTTGATTTTTTTGTAACACCATTGCCATATATCAAATTTGAAATCATCATCCTCCCCCTCCAAAAATTTCTCAAACAGATCTGAAACTGCGTTATTTTTTTTTAAATAATCATAATATGAAAATATTATATTATCTACATTAGATGTAATTGTATCAATATCTTTATCACCTTGTGAAAATCCATGCTTCCAAATCCGCTTCTTCTTTTTGTCTAGCTCTTCCTTGGTCCCGCCTGTTGCTGCTTTGTTAGCATTTTCAGCAACGATTCTCTTAATTTCTGAATATGTTATTGTTTGTGTTTTCGAGTCCTTGGTCGATTTGATAGTAAGATCATCACCAGATTTTGTTATATTTATATTGTTTTGCCAGTCCGCACCCCCAGGAGCAGCAGCAGCATTATATAAACTCCCACTTCCAACCATTAATACTAATATCCTAGACCATTTCTTTTTAATAATATCATCATCAGCTTCGTTGTCACCTACTTTTGTGTTACTATGAATATTAGCAAATAAATCATACATGTTTAATTTTCGTATTTGTTTGAGGATAATTATTTTTAATTTGTGATACGATTTATTCATTAATGACCAATTTTTGGCGATTTGTTTATGATTAACCTTGTTTTCACATTGATATTTATAATAAACATTCATTAATTCATCCATACCATCAAATTCACTTGATTCAGCTGGACCATCAAACGCTTTAGTCGCCATCGAAGATACTGATTCTGCGGTGTTTATCATAACATTTGTTGCTGAGTTAACATAACCTTTCATTTTTGGAAGAGCCCCCCGTAAACTTAACCACCCCTTTTCACCATCTTTTATGGCGGCGGCATCTGGGGGTTCATCCGTGTCATCGTCTGATGTTAGAGGTGAAAAATATGTACGCTCCCCATCGGTAGTGCTCTTTTCCCAAAACTCTAATAATGTAGAAACATAGTCCAAAAATTTATAGTCGTATTTATCTCGTCCAGCAGTAAATGTTTTTTCTATTTCTGTTTTAGCTTTTGCCTTTTCTTCCTTACTTATTTCTTTGTTTTGAACCTCTTTCATAAAATTAGTTTTATTATTGATTTTAGTTTTTGTTACCAATAGTTCAGTTTCTGGTTTTAATTTTTGAAACCAATTTATTTTCATTAGTTTTTCCTTCAGATATTTAACATATTGCTCTTCATCCATTATCATATGACAATCATTAAGAATTTTTAATACAAAATCGTTTTTATGTGGTTGTGCTTGGATAAACCAAATTGGAAATGGATTTTGTTTGGATTTTTGTATTGGAGTAGTGTCTTCATCATTACAACATTTAAAGTCATTTAATAATACATTTTCTTTGAATTGATAAAATGTACTACATATACCTATTGCGCCATTAATATGTTTTTCTTCATTTTTATTTATAATATTATTTATCGTGTTTATATATGTCATGAACTCAGTTTTGTGTTTTTCATCGATTGTAGATGAATTGTGTACTTCATCTATATATTTTATAATGGCCTCGATGAAATACAAAAATATATGTGTTTGCCATTGTTTAAAATAAGCCGTATTTGGTATATTATAATATTTCATATCTATCAACCATGAATTGTTTTTGTCAATAATAGATTTATACTCATTTTGTCTATTTTGTTGTGATTGTGTTTTACAAGCATCGTTACAATCATTTACAACACAATCAGCTAAAACAATAGATTCCTTTATAATACGTTCTAAATTATTTTTAATACCATTTTCAAAATCTTGTTTAGTTTGTTCTTCTGTTTTTATATCATTTATGGATCCTATACCATCCATTATTGTATTAAAATTAGTATTTGTTTCATACACATCGTTGGATTCTTCTATACCCTTGTAGGCATTTTTAAGGGATTCCATTTTAATAAATAATGATTCACTAATACAGCTATAAGATGGTATGGAATTTACTAGCATATTTTCTTCATATTTTTTCAACAATTTTAGTTGTTCTTCGCTCAATTCACCACAATATATTTTAGAATAATACGTAGCAGCTGATATATTAACACCTTCACTTCCAATATCACTAATAGTACTCACTAACATATTCCAATATGATTTAAGTTTGCTAGCTTCATTTTTTATTTCTTCATTTATTGGTTTTCCAGAAATAGTTATATTCATTTGCCTTTCAAATTTGCGTTTAATACATTCATTTTTCTCCTCAATATCTATTCTAAATTTATCACGGATAAATTCTTGTTTCTTCAATTTTGCTAATTGAGGATCGATCCGCATATTATTCATTGGATTCATCGTTATGTTAACCCCAGAACTATTACATAAATGTATATATTCTTTTAAGTCATCCGATATAGATATGTTTGAAATATCTACATCAGAGGCTTTAGATAATATCATTGGATTACATTTTTTGTTCCATAATGTATTAAAATATATTAATGTTTTATTATTTTTATCGCGATCTAGTGTATGATAAAAATTATTTTCATCTAAACAAACATTAATTGTAGAGCGAGTTTCTAATATAGTATTAAGTTCGTTAAGACGTGTTTTTTCTGCAGTTAATTCTTCACAATTTTGGTCACAAGATAGCCATTTCATCCAAGAGTTATTTATGTCTTGTTGTTTTGAAAATAGTCCATTTTCTCCCCATCCATCATTAACTTCATTTTGATCTATAGATACTATACATTGTGGATTCCAACCATAATCTGTATCAGTTCTTTCTGAATGATGCTTCTTTTCGTTCCACAAATGCATTATAAGATTTGTTATAATTTTATTTGAAATATCGGTGAGATATTGCATTGATCTTGGACCATTATTATGTTCATGAATCATTCTTTTAGATGACATAAATGGTTTATTAGATCCATTGGAAGGAGTACCACCACCAGTTAGTAATTTACCAAACCGTTTAGCGACATTAGTTAATGCTGATATAAGTGAGCTACTAGCATTACTTATCAAATTTCCACCAACATCATTATTTTCTTTCAAGTCATCAAAATTCTTACTAAGTGCATTGTTAGATGTTGTAATAACTGGTGTTATTTTTGTGTCATCAGCCACCACCAAATCAATCGTATCTTTATCTAATGCGTCATTAGCATTTTCCAGAACACCTTCCATAACTGCCTTAAATGATTCATATTTACTATTTATTTCATCAGTTGCGTTACATACACCATCTTTGCATAATGACATTTTCTCATCATTTGAATCTCCATTCTCATCTACAGCATCCAATGTTGATTTTACTGTTGCTGTACTAGCCGTTATATCAGTATGAAGTTTTTCGGCAATATGACTTGATACAAATGAATAAGCCATTCCAAAGAAACCACCACCTTTTACAAATTCTGTTGTATCAGTTACAATGCCTTCAAAATAAAATGTTGAATCCTTCGTTATGCCTTCCACGAAAGATTTAATATTTTCTTTAATTTTTGTTGGATCTTTCACCCACTCTGGTTGTAACTTTTCTATGCCGATGACAATTTTAGCTTTAAACGCATCTGCCGTGGCAGCAGCTGTCTTCGCCGCGGCAACAGCTGTCTTCGCCGCGGCAGAAGCAGTAGCAACAGGGTCTATCACAGCCGAAAAGAAAGCCTCCCCAGAGCTGCTAGCATAATCTTTCATAACATTAAATCCGTCATTCATTTTTTTACTAACAACCTCTAATGACTTTGTAATACCGTCTTTAAACTCTGCAAACGAAGGTAATGTAATACTAAAACTACTTGTAAATGAACTGATATTTGAATCGGTTTGTTTTTTGTATTCATTGAATTGTTTCAAAAAAGAGTAATACATTTCGGGTATCTTATGAACTTCATCATTATCCGTCTTATTGGCATCAAAGACGTCTTTCCCACCCTCACTAACTGTATATTTCATTATTAATTTAAATAATGTAATGTAGCTCGATAATAACGATGGGAAAAAACTTTTTAATGTATCTGTTATCCATGTACATGCGTTTGAAACAGAATCAAAGAAACCACCACCAACTAAAATTCCTCCACCATTAGCACCAGCAGCATTATTAGCACCAGCAGCATTATTAGCACCAGCATTATTAGCAGCACCATTAGCACCATTAGCACCAGCATTATTAGCAGCACCAGCACCAGCATTATTAATACTAAATAAAGATTCCGATATACTACTTAAATACGTCCATTGTTTATTAAACCAACTTTTTATATTATCAAAGAAACTTAAAATGGTGGGCCAAATACCTATAAATTGGTTTGTGACAGCTTTCTTCCATTCTGTTGCTGTATTTATATCCAAATTTGTAGCTATATATTTAAAATATGATTCTCCATCTAATACCTTCCCATTGTCATTATTATTATTGACTAATTTTCCTCCAACCACCTTGAATTCTTCTCCAATACCTACAGATTGTTCTAATTTTTGAATATAATTTTCATGGTCTATTTTTTCATCACCTTTTAAATAACAGTCGCCACATGAATCTACCCATCCATAACCAATCCATTCACCTAATCCCCATCCTTCATTTGTATATGTATCATCATTAGAATCGCCATTAGTGTTAAATTCATATGGATTTAAATTTTTGTAAAATGGTATTTTAACATTATCATTATATTTTACGACGGTTCCAGGAGGTAAATTCATGATTTTTAGCTTACCGCTGTTGGCAGATGTCTTGGATACCCATACTGATTGATTTTGGACAGTTCTAATTGTTTTAAGGAATGCTGGTATAGATGATATTAAATCATTTATATTTTTATTTTTTTGTACAAATCTAACAACTTTATTTGCGATTTCAATACGTGATCTTCGCCATGTTAATTCTGTTAATGGATTTCCATTGTCATCTTCATTTTTATCGTTTATATTCCATATAATAGGTTTAACTCTTCCAGTAAATTTGTAAAAAAATTCTAAATTGTCTTCCCCTCCTTCCTTCTTCCAAGAATCAAACATGTCTGATACCTTGGTGTTTTTAGAAAAATATGTTTTAGCCTGTTTATCATAATCATGTGTTGAATTATATGGAAATTCATTATTAATAAATTGACTATATACACTTTCATCTTCTTTCTTTTTTTTCCATAGTTTTACTTTATGTTTGTTATACATCGACATTATTTTATCAGTATCTTTACCAAGTGTTTTTCCGTTTGATGCTAATTGGGTCATTATATCATTTGAATATTGTGCCAACCAATCACTTCCTTGAGTGTATACTACATATGATTTTAATAAATTATTTTCGTTAGGTTTCATATCGTCTTTAGTAATCTTGTATAAGTCAGTATGATTAACATTTAATAAACTCATTTGTGTATGACTTTCACGTATAAGTTCTTCTATAAACCAAGAAAACGGTTGATATCTATTAATTCTTGTATTATTTTGGATTGTTAATTCAGATTCATTGATGGAATTCCATTTGTATGATTTTTTAAAATTATTTAATGAAGTATCATAGAATTTAGCTGATTTGAAATCATACAAAGACTCAAAATTAATACTTTCTTGAATTCTATGTCCAGGAATACTACACGATGACTTTCCATAACCATCTTTGTTTGGATTTCCTTTCATATATTCTCGCAATGTATCTATTTTATCAGTTCCCCAATTATCTCCTTTAATAAATACAGTACTGTTAAACATTTGTTTAGGTATCCACTGTGGTATAATTGTTTTTGTGCTGTTATTTTTATATTCTACAACAAAAGAATTACTTAATATATTTTTAAGCTGCGAAATATATGATTCTATATGTGTTTCTAAAAACATAGTAAATTGTTTTAAATCGCCAATTTCAGTCACATCTGCCGTGTCCTTTACACCCGGCACGTCGTCCCCCCCGAATTCCATATTATCAAACAAATTATCGCTATCCCCACCCTGCCCGATATATATATAGTCATCCTTCCCATCTTCCTTCATATACAGTTTTTCAGCTACGTTTGCATTAAAATATAAATTTCCGTCTAGAGATTTTAGGCTCTCAATTAAATTCTTCATGTTTGTTATAGCGGTCTCGATGATACTTTTGAATGTTTCAGCATCACCTTGATTATCAAAATCTGTAGGTTTAAGTTTATATGCCTCCACCATATTTTCAATAATTTTTTTCCGTCGGTCATTTTGTGCGCTTATTGACAAACGTTTTATTTTTTTCAAAGAAGATTTGAGATCTAAATCAGCCTTCATACATTGTTCGTGTTTTTGTTTTTTGAATTGTGGGTTAAAAGATTCATTTAATCCTTGTATAGTTGGGATGCTTTCTGGGGGACGGGTGACGAATGATGAGAATACACTCATTTGTTTATTAAATGTATCTATAAATTCTGGTGGGACTGTGTAATAGTCATCATCTACATTTGCGTTGTCATAATTATTGTTATCAACGATGTTTAAAATAATTGGTATATCTTTACCTATATGGTCTAAGTAAATTTTTTGAATTTTATTTATTCTGTCTTGATTGACTGGTATAGTATCAACCTCAACATTTGGATCTGTACCACATTTGGTTTCTTCTCCTTTCAACCAATCTTCAAGTGAATCAAATGGATATTTTGTGTATGGTTCTGGATCTTCATATGCAAGATAATGATATGTTGAATACAGACCATTTCCGGCAGCAGATATTCCTGATATAGTAGAATTTATAACTGTCGAACCCATGTACCCAACACTTCTTGGAATAAATAATACTACCGCACCCACACCGTTTACAACAGGTGCGCCAATATTATTTATGAATGATATTGCGCCATTGGCCATCTTCTTTTGACTATTAGCAACAGTAGAATGATGAATTATTGGTTGTGTAAGGAAATTGACTGAATGGTGTAAAATACAGTTTTCTAGTGTTATTAAATGAGTCCCACCATCAGAAAATATTTCTCCAGCACCAGGTTCTCTTTGTTTAATAACAGATTTAAGACAATCTGTTATATTTTGTTCGCGTTGTTCTTCTGCTAAAACTATATCGTTCGTGTCGGTTTCTTTTTTATTTTTATCATTTGTACACTGTTGTTCAAACCATCGTAATGTTGTTTCTAATACAGGAATAGTAACATATTTTTTTGTGACTGCACCAATATCTTGTTTTTTCTTTTTAACCCAAATATCATATTCTTTTATAGCATGCGATGACATGCTGTTTTTCCCAGTTCCAATTTTAGCCTTTTTAATTTTTTCTTCATCAATATCTTTAATATTTTTTTTTGTCCATTTTAGATATTGATAGTCTTTGACATCATGTTTGAAAGAATAAATCATAATATTTTCCCCGTTTTCAATAACAACCAATGAAGCATCATATATTTCAGTTCTATATGGCTGTTGTTTTTTCATTGTTTCACCATAATGCCAAGCGCTATCAATGCCTAATAATTCATTATATTTCTCTTCTCTTCGTTGAATCGCATTTGCCATGTATGTGTAGTTTGTTTTTATATCATCTTCTTTTCCAAATATACCTTTATCTATAGCTGCTTTTAATACTGGTGTAGAATATGGTCCTGAAGCAATATAGTCGCTATCAAGTGTTCCCATAGACACATCTCCATTTGGAACTTTTATGCTATTGAATGGTCCTCCACCCAATGATTTATTATTGATGAAAATATTGTATTGATCACGTACATTTGCTGAACGACATAATGCATTCAAAAATGCGAATCTGTGAATATTTTTATTTAAATATTTGCTTGCCATATTTAAATTGATACCTCCTAAAAATCCATCCGCATCCAATAAAGCATCGCATCCTTGCCACAATTGTTTAATTGTTGTAATATTTTCTTTAACATTACCCATTTGTTTTTGCCATTCTACTATTGAATTTTTAAATACAGAACCAAGAGCTAACCATAACACATCCTTAATATTTACTGGACAATATGGTCTAATATATTCTAACCATGGATCTAGATATAATGTAATTGGATCTAATACTTCGTACAAATCATTCATTCCATTATAAAAATCGACTGCCCAAGAAGCATTATCTACTATAGATGCTACACCTCCAGTTATTGGATTTTTTGGGTCAACAGCTGCATTTAACATATCATTTGCATAATTAAGTGTAAATGCTAGCATTGTGGCAGTTTTCTTTTTAGCATTTGCAAATTTGACCTTTCGATAATTAATGTATTTTGCTTTTCCTTTTTCATCGATTGGTTTTTCACATTTATTAAGATTTGGTTTTAATTCTTTTAATTGGGTCAATGTATTACTAATCTCACTCGATAATTTTTGATAAAATAAATCTTCCATCAGTCTTTCTTCTCCAGTTTGGATTCGTGTTTCTTCTTCTTCTGTATATTTAATGTAATCCATCTCTTCGCGTTCTAATTCTAATTGAATTACTTTAGAACTCCAATTTTCAAAAGTCATGTCTTCAATTGTTTTGTCAATAAAATCTGGGTCTGCTTGTTTGGAAAGACACTCATCTCTATTTTTTTTTGCTGTTTCTATTTCGGTGTCTCTCTTTTTCTGAGCATCTGTGTGTTCTTTTGTGAATGGTTCAAGAGAACGGGCCAATTTTTCGTTACTTTCAGCTGTTATTACGGCGCCTTCTAATTCTTTCAGTTTTTGAGGTTTATCAGAATTTACGACTACTTCTTTAAATGTGTATAGATCATTCTTTGCTTGTTTAGTGATGGCTTTTGCTTTTGATATTTCGAGATGTTTCTCTGGTGATATAGAAGGATTATACAAATATCTATGTTGTTGCACTTTGTCTGGGCTCCAAACATTATCTTTATCTAAATATCGTTGATAGTTTCTTGTAACATATGATTTTATTCCGATACTTTTAATATAATCTAAAGATATACCTTTATCAAAACCTTTTGGAGTCCATTCTGTTTTTCCTTGGGCATCAGCATCGCGTATTTCTTTTTCTAGAATAGTTTCTAATTCTGTTCTTTTGCCTTCTCGCATTTCTTTTAGTTTTTCATGAACTTCTAATGGACCTAATATATCATCGTTTTGACACACGATTTTGATATCCATTAATTCAGGGTTGTTTCCTCTCACACTTTGAATAGTCCATTGATGATGGAATGCTTTCAAAGCAAATCCAGCAATATATGTTGTTCCAATCATTTTTATAGCAATGACCCCAGCACCTGTAATTGATGCTGCACCAGCAGCACCAAACGAAGTGGTTAGTCCAGTTGTTATCATTGATCCTAACGTAGCAAGTGCTCCATTTATTGCTAGACCTAATGCTCCAGTTAGTGCTGCTGGTAAAAGAGCTGCTGCTGCGATTATTGCAACAGCACTTACTGCTAATCCAACTGCAATAGTTTTACCCCATCCCCACTGCATACCTGGTTTGTGTCGTTCATCATGATGACCCCATTCACTATTAGATTTGTTCCAACTAGATGTTGTATGTGTTTCCCACCATGATTTATTGATTTTTTTTATATCTTTAAAAACACATTTTTCTAAGTGTGCTTCCATTTCTTTACTTAATAAATCTAACTCAAATGATGGATCTAAATTTTTTTTCTTTCCACCAATATCTACACCTCCTCCATGTTCTTTCCACCATTGTTTCCATTTTGTGTCGACATTTTCACCTAGCCATTCTTTAAGATGTTTTCCAGATGATTTTGGAGAGTCTTTGGGTCCTTGGTTCTCTTTATCATCATTTGCCAATGCTTCTGCTAAACTACCCGTTTGGTGTTTTCCATCATCGGAAAACCCATGTGTCTCATCATTTTGTAATTTTCCAATATAACTTAAGTATAATGACATCATATATTGACCAAATCCACATCCTGGATTTTGTTCATCACATTTGGCATTTTTCGCGTGCATTTTGTTCATAAATTCATTGTAAGAATTTTCGGTTAAAGTATCGCCACCTAATAAGGCATTTTTATTTATGTCTTCTAATTTAGCCTTTTTATTAATATTGCTTAAATATTCTTTGGCATCTGGATCTTTATCACCATACATTTTTTTATATAAATCGAGTGGCCACATACAAGCAGATTTACAAGAATCCCACATCTGAATTTGAGCTGGATTTAATTCAGATACCTTTTCATCAATACTATATACATCTAATGTACCATTTGCTTCAGCATTCTCAAACCACTGTGCTTTACATATTTGAGTACGCCATTTCTTCAATTCTTGTAATAATAAATATAATAACATAGGTGATCGAATCAATATAAATAATAATTGAACCCCTATATTTTTGGCTGCTATAATGAATTCAGTTGCTAACCAAGCTATTCCACTAAATACTCTACCAGCGAGTGGTGTTAATTTCCCTACAGTATTATTCCAAAGTTCGCGTGCTGGTTGTAACTGAGATTTTATACCATCCCAACCACCTTTCCCGTATGCTAAGAAACTTTCAGTTTTGCTTTCTACGATACCTTCTGCGATTTCGTTATCATACAGTTGCAACACGGTACTTTTTTCAACGCTGAATTTTTGACCAACAACATATAATCGTATTGGATCTACTGGAGCGTCCATTATTTTTTTTGTTTTTTCTTTTACATTCGTTAATTTTCCCATTATCATTTTTGTGTATTTTTTTGGAGATTTTTTAATAGGTCCATCGCCAGTATATGTTCCAATCATACCACTAATAATGGTATGGTTAGATTCATCTGATGTAACGTCTGTCCAATGTCCACGTGTCATTAAATTATCATATATGAATTCGGTAAATAATTCACATCCAATTTTATAAATTTTATTTCCAGTATCTACTTTTGGAAGTTCTAATTTCATGGTGTTTAATTTATCAAATAACCCTTTTTTCATTTCATCTAATTTCCTTTCGATTTCATTACCTTGATCTTCATTAAATAGTTCTTTTGTATGTGGATTTTTCGCATTATTTTTCATTATATTCAACATTTGATTCGCTTTTAAATCTGAGAAACATCCAAGTTCATTTATTTGACAACTTGGACCACCATTTTTAGCATCAAGATATTCGCAATCACTATTTTCTTCAGTTGCCCATAATGGATGTGTTTGGCATGAACCTTGATTACATGGTTTCATAACAAATTCAATTGTTAATGGAAATTCAGCCACTTCTATTTGTTTTTGACCAGATTTTTTATCATTATCAGCCATATTTTCACACAACTCAAAAAAGTTATTAAAATCCTCTGCGAATGATTTTGGAATCATTGCAACATATTTTTCTTCTTTCAATAAATGTCTAAATTCTAATTCGGGCAATTCATTAAATTGTTTTCCTCGCCAAACTTTATCTTCGGTTCCTTCACTATATATAACTGGTATCGTTTCAGTTGTATTTTTTTTTGTAGTAGATTTACAATAAATACATAATGCTGATAATAATATATCATTTTGTATTTGTTTGTTGTCCATATACCAATGAGGAATATCTACATATTCTGGTACTACATCTTCATCAAACATAGATCGGCTCAAGCCACGTTTATAATCTAATCCTTCTTTATATTTATAGTCTATTTCTGCTAAAAGTTCCCATTTTTTATCAATACCATCATAATTTGGAAGTCCTATATTAAGTTTATTATCGATTACTGAACATCCTTTAGAAGGAATACCATCAGAATCGTAAGTCCAATTATCCCAGATATGATCATGAGAATACAAATTAGATTGTGTATTTTCGTTTAGTATATGTGTTATTTTGTGGTCATTAATCTGTTTGTATTTCCACAAGGTACCCTCCAACATACTACCACTATTTTTTTCATAAATATAATCCATTAAATCTCCTACATCATCAAACATTTTTTCTAACAGTTTAAAGTTAGAAAGTTTAAACTCTTGGAGTTGTTCTTCTGTATGTAAGGAAAGTTTAAGTTCATTTTTTTTTTCCTTCTTTTTTCCTTCTAATATCATTTTGTATTCTGTAAATTTGACAATTGTATCTGTTAAGACTTGTATACTATATTTAGATACTTTGTCATCTTCCCATAGTTCATTGTCTGTTTCGTTATCCTGCCCTTGAATATATTTAGCGTTATGCATATATTTATTATCCTTCCCTCTCTCTCGCACGTCGTATTTTTGGGTTTTATTACCATCACTTATACTGTTAGAGTCGTCATATATTAAATTACCATTCAATAAATTAATCATGTAATTATAAAAATGTATTTTATGTTCTGTTGAATTCGATGATACATTTAGTTTTTTTTTGATTTCTTTTACAAATTTACTATATGAGTCATTTAGTTCAATATAAAGTTCATCTTCTTCTTTACGATTATATTTTTTCATAAAAATAGCTAAATCTGAATTATTTTTTTTAACGGCATCATTAAAACTTTCCGGTAACGCATTTTCACTAAATGTTTTAAAAAGTTCCATAAACTTATTAACATAGTCATTAAATGGCTTTGTCGTTCTTTTAGAAATTTTTTTTAAAATTCTGTGTTCAGTGTTCCCTACCGAATAGATAACTTCATTGTAATTTGTTCTTGCGAATTCGTGTCCCCCTCTCTCCCTATCTCTTTTTGCGCTAGTGATGTCTTTATCTTTCTCTGAAACATTAACAAATTCATCAGTTACATTACTCCATTGCTTACCATTTTGCTTAGCAATAATTTTTGTTTGAAATATGCTTACCTCTTTGTTATCTATACCTTTATTTGTCAAAGACTTTAATGTGCCAATAACAAACTCTTTATTATTGTTCCATATCAATGTATCCTTCCAAAAGTCTTCTGACAGAAGGTTTGGAGCCGCTCCCTTTTTGACCACATCCGACTTTTCTATTTTTTCTTGAGAATAAATGCTTTCTACCACCGCCATAATATCTGTATGGATTTTCCTTGGATGATCTTTGGATTGATCGAGTTTCTCTTTAATGTCTTTATTTTCCAATTTGTTATCATCTATAGACTTAATAACTGTTTGATGTGCGTTCAGCTCTTTCACAAACTCTATTAATTTGCCTGATTCTATATTCAAAATAAAATTATTTAAAATATATTTGATTACACTATTTTTAGTTGATTCCCCCTCGACTGCTTTGTGCGTGTTGTCCACTTCAAGGTCAAACACATTTTTGAAATAGTCCTTAAATGATACATACGTATCAAATAGTAATGGTTTACCTTTTTTATTAATTTTATCTTTAATTTCAGTATTTAGTGTATTTATTTTAGTCAATATATTCTTTTCCAATGTTTTTTTAAACCCCTTCAACGAATCCTGTTTTTCTTTTTGGGTTGCTTGTATTAATTTTAAGTTATAGTATTCAAGAAGCATGGTCTTTTCCTGTTTGATTTTGTTATAGTATTGTAATCTTTGTAATGCTTCATTATATATTTTTTCTGATTCATCGGCAGCTTTCTTTTTGTCTTTAGAAGTATCATATTTTGTTGTACACGGTTTTTCTTTATATTTTTTAGTCATTACATCTCGTTCTACTTTGATATTGTGTTTTAATTTATTAATATAAAATGGAATTGCTAATGTTCTTGAAGAATCTTCTTTCGGCGTTCCCCATAACAATTTATCAATGCTTTTTTTATTATAATAATACAATATTCCTAATGTTAAAGCTCCAACAATCCCAGCAACAAGTAATGGAGAAGAAATAATAGAACCTACAGCAGTGGCAAGATAGCCAGCTAAGGTAGAAATCCCTGATGCGGCACTTGTTATCGCTGACCCTGCCCCCCCCATCGAACCTAATACACCCGTAAGTCCAGTTCCGGCTTGCGCGCCGACAAGTGCTGTTGTTGGGGCCGCGGCGAGGGAGCTCATACCTGCGCCCACACCACTAAACATCACGGCGGACGAGGTAGTGGCAGCCGATGTAGTCACTAACGTTCCTGCTACCGCGGAATTGCCAATTGTGGCTGCCATAGCAGAAGATAACCCAGCATATGCTGCGGAGGCACCAATTGCAGATCCAGCATATGCACCAATAGAACCAATAGAAGCTAATCCTGTTGCGGTGCCTGCCGCCGCTAACGCAGTAGTTTTCGCAATATTATTAGCCTTTTCCATATTTCTGATTTGTTCACCTTTTATTTTTTCAATTAAATCATACAATTTATCGCTTGTTTCTCTTTCGGAAACATTTAATACATAATTATCACTATGAAATTTGTTGTTGAAACTATAATTATTTTTAATGTACGTTTTTACACAATTTTCATTATTTTTATGTGAAGGGTTTTTTTCGTTAGGATCGATTACTTTTATACCACACTCATACTGATTTATTTCATTTTCGGTATTTGTTTTTGGTCCAGTGTATCCTGACCATCCAAATGTCCGTTTACTTTTATCACAATCTTTTCGTTTAGTATTACCATCTATTTCTAAACCTTCCATTGTTAAAATATTAAGCAACGATTTCAAATAAATATTTTGTTCAATACTTTCAAATATATTATATTGAGTATTTATCTTTTTACGATTGTTTTCGGTATCATATTCATTTCCAGCCCATTGGAATATACTAGCAGTGTCAGAATTATTGTATGAATATAATCGTAACCAATTATAAATAATATTATTTCTCATATCAGGATATTTATCCCAACACGAAGAATTTATTATATTATTCAAAATATATAATGGCGTATCGGGATGTTCTTCGGTTCTTTTTTTTAATTTGAATTGTTTTTTTTCCTTTGAATCTATACATATTAAATCAATTAATTCATCTATAATCCGTTCATTTGCTTTTTCACCTTTATTAAATCTAGATGATACCTCATAACTATGTTTTTTCCAATAATCATTGTAATAGGGTTGTTTTTGGTTTTTTTCTTCAAGCAATTTAGATTCAATCGATTGTTTCTCTGGTTTTAATGGATGAGTCAAACCACCACTCATTTTAAATAGTATTTCTAATTGTTCTTTAGCATCTTTGAATGCATTTTTTTGGTTAGTTTGATTTCCTAATATTTTATCACAAGAATCATATACATTTTTCTGTTTTTTTAAACAATTTAACCATCTATCTTTCAATGTTTCACTACCATGTTCTTGTGTTTTTAAATGTAACATCAATGAGCCATTAACATTATCTATATAACTTTTAGTACCCTTTCTTCTTTTCCCAGTGTATTTCCAATTATTGTGTCTTATATAATATTTTCGTCCCCATCCATCTGAATTAAAGGAGTTCCATCCTTTATTTGTTATATTAGTGCCACGATTTTTATATTTACTTTTTATAGTATATGTAATCTCAGTACATGGATTGCTTATAGATTTGATATTTTTTACTTCGAATTTTTGTGGATTAAAGATATCTAATTTATTATAATAAATATTTCTTAAATGCATATCTTCTAAATTTCTCATAAGTTTTAATCGAGTATATTTAGTGTTAGGTTTATCTTTATAGTATCTGTTTATCATGTCTATTTTGTTACGCAAATGTTCAGCTTCAACCACTTCGGAACCAATTTTTATTAAAAACATAGAAAACATTTTAAGATTTACAATATGATAATTCATAGGATAGCGTTGATATTTCATTATTTCAGTAACACTTTGTTCACTATATTCTATTTTGTCTGATAAATAGTCTTCCATATCATAAAATCCAGAAGCTCTTTTTTTTGATTCGGTAATCATTTGACCACCATAATACCAAGAAGCACCAGCAATACCAGTTAAAGCTAATCCACCAAGGACAACTCCAGGACCGGCAATACCAAATGCCCCCATGGCAGTAGTATACATATCTGTATATGACATTTTCAATTTATCACTATATCCTTTTTCACTACCACCTATAAGAATACGTCTTCCTCCCCTTTTCTTTGTTGGATCATTATTTTCAGCTTTAGATTCGATTTTAGATTGTGTATCATATTCTTCTTTTCGTGATGCTTTTGCTACATCTGTATCTATTTGTCTGTATTTATCTTCATTTTCTTTTTTTTCTCTCCCTATTTCCATAATTGTATCTGTAGCCCACCCCCGATCGATTCTTTCTTCTTGTGTCAAAGCTTCTTCCATTAACTCATCTACCTTTTGCATAATTGATTCTTCCTCATTTTCAGTAGAACGTTCTTCAATTATGGTTTTATTAACTGGTTTCCATCCACTTTCTGAAAATGAATAAAAAATCCGTTCAGTTGTTTTATTAATAGTATTTGTTTCATTAATCCACAAATCCTCGGAATCTCTATAATACAATTCTATATCCAATGTATTTATTTCTGATAATAATATTTTGACTCCATCTTTCCCAAATTTATTATTACATGCTTCATTATCTTCTTCTAATATTTGATCTAATTCTTTTCGTCTATCTATTTCTTCTTTTTCAGCAATTCTTTGTTGTTCTTTGTAATTTTTCATACTTTCAATATAAGTATTTAATGAACGAATCAAGCATCTATTTTTAAAATAATTTGTATAATCATAATTTTTTATTTCAAGTACAGACTTATAATTATCTGAATTAATAGCTTTATCATCTAATACTAATTTTTTAGTTTTTAGTTCTGTTAGTTCATTTCCAGCTTTTCGATATTCACTTAAACATGATATACATATTGGTTCTTTTGGGGGATTAATAAATAATTGTGTATTTTGATTTATGTCTTGTTTGCTCAAACTTTTTAACACGTTTATTTTGTGTTTGCTTTTTTTATCTAAAAATAAATTTATTTTTATTTTACCAGGAATACCTAATTCCTTTTTTTTTGAATATGTATTTAACAACAATTTAAATTGATTGTATTTATTTGTTAGCTGCCCTTTCAAATTAGTTAAATATTCCTGTTTTTTTTCAGTGCCACCTTCATAAAACCACGCTTTCGAATTTGGATTTCTATCCCCAACAACCCATCGATTCTTAAACATTTCCCATACATTATCTTTACAGTTTTGTAAAACGCACATATTCTTTAGACGACCACGACCCATTGTCAAAAAATTATTTTGAATAAAATATATATGTTTATTTAAATAATCAGTTTGTTGGTGATGTTCACATAATGTTGATTTAAAAAAATTAGATTGATTTGGCAATACATCAATTTGGTTCCAATTAGTATTAGACCCTAATGCTTTATGATTACAACCTTCAAAATATTTACATGAGTTAGTAGATGGTGTGTTGGAACGACTTTTAATATCTTCATTCATTAATGTTATACCTTCATTTTCGATAGTTTCTCCTTTAATTTTGCTTCTATCATATACAACTTGACCAGATTCTATATGTTGATAATATACTTGCCCAGATTCGTTATCATTTTTCATTAACCATTTGGAACCATTCCAACCTGATGCATTTTTGTCAAATACATTTCTGTTTTTTCTAGAATTTATTTCATTTATTTGGTCATTAGATGGTGTTATTATTTTAATACCACATGATAACATTGTTTCTTCGTCTGTTCGTTGCTCCAAATTGTCAGAGTGTACTTTCCCCCCATCTTGTTCGTAATTTATTTCATTAATTTTATTAAGTTCATATTTAACTATACCATCAATGAACAAAATCATTTTTTCGGCGGTTAAAGCATAATATGTATCAGCCTCATATAATGATATTATTTCTGGATTATTATCTATGTTAAAATCACTATTAGGTTCAATAGGTGTAAAATTGTCTTTACAACATAATGACCTAAATTCTGATTTTTTATTATTGAAAAATTTAGTAATTTCTGCCTTCTTTTTGTCATTTTGTAATATAGTTCTATATGTTGCCCAAGTAGGGTCATCTTCATTAAAAAAATCCTTAGTTATTAATCTCTCAAAATATCTATTAAAACATAAAGATTGGTAGTAATTTAGCTTACAATAGGTATTGCCTTCATCAGCGTTAATATCATTATTACATTTAGAAACACTACGACTTACTTTATCCTGTTCGATTTCGTTGCTGTTTTCCACCGTTGTGTTGAATAAATGAGTTAAATATGTTTTTGTTTCAATATCATATATATCATATTTTAATGGATTAGCAACAATAAAATCACCTTTACCACCTGTTGAAAAAAAACTAATATCAGTAGCATTTTTACATTTATCAATTTCTATTTTTCTGTAATGATCTATTATTTTACGTAGCAATATTTTATGTTTAATGACATCATACAGTTTTTTAGTACAATAAAATAAATATTGTTGAACAATATATTTTTCTTCGTGGTCTGGTTTAATAGATGTATCAATTATTTGTGATTCGGAGTCTAATATATTTGCTTTTTTCAATGTATTTTTGACTTTTTCTATATCTTTCTCTGCATTAATACCAATCTCACTAAAACTAACCATTTGCCTAATTTTTTCATCCCATAATGTATGTATATATTCAGATATATTATCTGGCGCTGCTGTCCCCCCAGAAGCATCTGTTGCTTCTATCTCATCTAGTGCTGCTGCTACCGGCGCAGGATCAGCACCTTCCAACAGCTGGGCATTATTATCAGTGCCACTTCCTCCATTAACAGATGATTTAATTTTTGCTATAAATTCAATAATTATTGAATTTATTTCATCAGTGTTAAGGTTAATTGGATTACTAAAATCAAATATATTTTTATCAATAATATTTTTTATTAATATATCACTATTAAATACGTCCATCAGTTTTTTAAGTATAATGTCATGCCATTTTTCCGATTCACCGTTAGAATTAACTAAATTTAATTCACTCATAAGTTGAAAATTTTTTCTAAATAATATTTCGCTTATTAACTTTTTTTGAAAGGAACAATATTTAATTATTTTGTTTTTATGAAATTGTTTTGCTGTTTCTAAATTTTGTAATTTTACTATAGGTGATTCATTAATATTCATTTCTTTAATATTGACATTATCTGGTAATTTATCAGATGTATATGTTGTTTGTGTTTCATTATTTATATATATAGTGCTACCATCTTTTTCTGTTTTTTTGTATACTGTAATTGTATTTGTTGCAGCTATTTCAGCGTTCGCAATCTGGCTATCATTTAATGTAGTCATGGATAATTCAATAGACGGAATTTTATCTTCTACATCTTCTTGGGTATCTTCTTCCACTAATTCATCGATTGTATTAATAATATCTAATGTTGTAACAAATTCATCATTAATTTGAACTAAATTCTCTCTCTTCCAAACATACACAGATGGCTTGGTGTTGTTTAACTCATTAGTCAATTCCGTAATCATTTCGGTAATCTCATCTTTTTTTTCTTCAGAAATCCTTTTTTTTTCCTTTTCTTTTTCCAGTTTGGCGATTTCAGAATTAATGACTGCGTTTTTAGTTTCGATATCCTTCCACAACTCATTTAATTTCGTTTCGTTTTGTTCCAATAAATTTTGATTAGATTCTTTCTTTGTTTTTTTTTCGCTAGGAGATAAAACATTTACCGATGTTGTACTTGATTTCGTTTTTTTTGTTTTGTTTCTTTCCGCTATATCTGCTTTTAAATATTTATCTCTTTCCTTAAACCACTCCTTTTTATTATCTTCCATATTTTTATTAATAAATATTTTGTTCCATAATTGTAATAAAGTTACATTTTTAATATATTTGTACTCAGATATAAAATCAAATTCCTTAGTGTCTCTTTTGGACAATGCTTTATTGTAAAAATGTGTTTGGATATCACATAAACTATCATTATATTGATTTCTACATTGTATTCTTGCATTATTCTTGTCATCTTCTTTCGATCTTTTAGAAATATACCAATCAAAATAATCTTCATATCTATTCATTTCATTTCTAAATCCAGTCCATGGTGTATCGTATGATGAAGACTTCACTGAATTTGTTTTATCATAACCTGGGTTCAATGTTTCTTTCATTATAGATGCCATGTCAGTTACAATTTTAATCAAATCATCTTGGAGTTTTTTCTTTAGGTATACATTTGCCTTCGTGGGACCAATACTCTCATTTTTTTGTTTGATGTAAGTATCGATTATATTATTTCCGCTTATATAATTTGTGATTTTTGTGAAAGATGATATTTTATTATTAATAAAATGACTTATAAAATAACCATTATATATTACATATTTTAGTATATTTACATTATCTTCACTACATAGTATTTTTATAACTTCCACTTTTTTACTAAGAACAAATTCAATTATCTGTATTCTGAATGATTTAAAATATTTTTTTAATTGTTCATCAAAATCATTTAGTGATACTACATTTACAAGTTTTGTATTTTTATCATAATCTGAATATGATAATAATTCATCTAACTCGATTTCAGTCATTTTGTATGATTTAATATTAGTATTATCTAACTCAGTTTCAATTTTGGCTTTTTCTTTTTTTTTTTTTATGAGAGAAATATAGTTTTTCCTTCTTTCTGCTTTGTCCGTCACCTTTAAATGAAATATTTCTTCTATTTTTTGAATCTCAGTTATTACTTTTTCAAGGTTCTCTTCAAGAACACGTTTTTCTTCTAATACAGGATCTTCGCTTTCTTTCTTTAACAATTCTTTTTTGTTTTTTTTTATTTTTTCAGTATCATGACTCTGGCCAGCTTTAACAGTTTTCAAATCTGATTCCATATTTCGCATTACATCAAATTTATTATAGTCAACTATTTTCTCCATTTCAAATTGTATTTTATCAAAATCATCCATTACTAAATCAGTATTATTTACCAAATATGTAACTGTTTCTTTTATAATGGTTGTTCTATTACTATTATTTATAGAATTAATATAATTTTCATGTAATTCAGTATCACTGTACTCCATTTCTGGGCTTGCTTTCCGCTCCACACTCTCGCCTGTTATATCATCTGTATTAAATTCTGGAAAAATACAATCGATGTTTGATATATTTAATGATAATTGAATACAGTAATCGAGGTCTGCTTTATCTTTATCTTTATCTTTATTTTTTAAAATCCATTTAGAATCATGACATTTCAAATAAGGATTGGTTGAATGCCAATTAGATGTATCAAATGGAAAAATTAATTTTTTAGTATCTAAATGTGGATATGGAAAATTATTTAATGTTTCAACATCTATATCACTATCGTGTATTTTAGATACATAATTTTTAATTACACCATTAGCTCCAATTTTACCAATTTTACACAAAGGTTCTGCTTTTTTTTTTGATGCTTCTGCTAGTTCTGCTGCTGCTGCTGCTTCTTCTACAGGTTTTACCGTCGAGTTCTTTGAACCCCCAATAATTTCATTCTTAATTATTTTTTTCTTTTTTTTAGATTTTTCTCTATATGAAGATATTTTTTTTTGCGATATACTACGATTCATATATAATTAATAAATATTTTATTAAATAATTCTCAACGATTTCAATAATAATCCCAATGAAACACAAAATCCAATAATAGAATAATAGGATAGGGTTCCTGGTTTTTTATTTTTATCTTTCGAAAAATAAAATCCATTTACGCTAATTTTTCCTTTATATGCCATTACAATTGATGCTAAATTTATTAATACAAATAATATAAGTAATATAGTGTTTGAAAGGTGTGTTGATACATTTATAGTAGTAAATAAGCATAGCAAATATGCTATTACAGATACAACTAAAATACTATATATAGGTGTATTAGTACTTTTATTGACAGTTTTAAATATAGTTGGTAAAACATTTTTCTTAGAAATTCCATATATTTGTCGACTACTAAATAAAATAGTTAGTAAAATTGTGTTAAATATTGAGAGCAATGTTATTACATTAATTACTTTAGTACTTTTATTACCAAGTAAGACATTATATGCTTCAGTAATTGGATTAATAATAGTGCCTGCTTTATGGTATCCAAGTAATTTGTTGACTGATAAAGAAACACCTATATAGAGAACAATAACACTAATTAACGAATATATCATTCCTTTTGAAATATTTTTTTTAGATTCAATTGTATCATCGGCTAATTTTGGAATAGTTTCGAATCCAGCATAGGCAAAAATAGATATAAACGAGCCATAGATTACACCATCCCATGATATTGATTTAGTTTTGGTAATATTGGTTATATTTATCAGTTTATTGTCATAATTTCCAAAAAAGCATAATAAAATTAATAGGATTAAAGTTCCAGTTTCTAAAATTGATATTCCTATATTTACATTGCTGGTTGTTTTAACATCATAAATATTGATAATAGTGGGTATTAAAATAATACTAATTAATATTAAGTTGTATGATGTATGTTTGAATAATTTTTTTAATATATTAGAAAAAGCTAAACACAATGTTACTAACATCAATATACCAATACCTATTAATCCATATGCTATTATTTTTTTGAATCTATTATTAGTTAAGCCAATTGTAATATAGTCATATTCAGACGACGACGAGTCAAAATGATTGCTTAGATCAGAATAACTTAATGCTGTAAATATACTGATAATACCACCAATTAAAAAGGATAACCATGTATAATTTTTACCATGTTTTGTCGTCAAATATAATAATGAATATATTCCAGCACCAACAATATAACCCAAACCTATAAAATAAATATCATATAGTTTCAATATTTTTTCCATTATAATTAAACTATACAATTAAAATTGAATAAATAAATATTAAAATAGTGTAAGCACTGTTCGAAATGTTTGAAAAATGGGAGATATTCCCTTTGACATCACATTGTTATAAAAAAGGACATGAACGATGTATTGAACCAATTGATATAGAAGAAGTCAATCATTATTTTGGTCCAAAAAATCGTTGTTGTATAGATTGTTATTATGTATTTTTGCCAGTATGTGTAATATTAGATTTGGTAAGTTGTTTTTCGATACAATGTATAAAATAATATTTTTAATTATTAATGAAGCTTAATAGAGAAATACGAAATATAATAATAGTGTATGGAATTGGATTAATATATTGGATAAGTTTAGTATTATACAGAGAATTTACAAATAAAGATATAGATTTTTTAAGAATAAATAGATTTTTGAATTGTAATGGGTGGTGTATTAGTCATTTTTTCCATTATATTGTATTAGGATATTGTGCTCCAAATTATTGGATATATATTATATTTATTGGAATAATATTTGAATGTATAGAATTTGGATTGAATAATATATCACCATTTATAGATAGTAAAATAATTGAAGATACTATTGTAAATACAATTGGAGTATTATTTGGAATAGGGTTATATAAATTGTATCCTAAAAAAATAGATTTGTACTCATTATTTTTCAAGCGTTCTACTATTTAAATCGTTTATTAAATTACGATTCAATATTAAATCAGTTAGTGTCCCATATCCTAATATGCTATGCGCTGTTAGAACCCCTCCCATTAATGCCCCAGTAAATCCTAGCATACATACATCTTGACCAGTTAAATAAAAATTGTTTATAACGGTTGATGGTTTAATCACCTCCATATTTGAATAGCGCAATGTGTTTGATTCTAAACCATAGCCTTCACCATCCAAACATCCTAAATAATGATTATTTGTTAATGGTGTTGCCATTTCATAATGGGTGACTTTACCTTTTGTTTTTGGATAATATTTGTACAATCCTTCATTTAACATACGTTGTGCTAATACTTCTTTTAGTTCTTTGTATTCAGCATCTCGTTTTGTAGATGTTTCATGTTCCCAACTAGAAAACCATTCTTTTTTTGCCATACTTAGAATAATAGCATTGCTTTTGCCAGGATATCTGTTTTCCCAACTGGTATCTTTTGCCGAAGAACTAGAAATAAACATTGGTATTGGATTTTTGGTTATATCTTTTTCAAAATCGGTTACTAGAGATTCGTAGTCTTTATTTGGATAAATCCATAGATTAGAATTTCTAAGTTCAAGTTCATCAGACGTTCCATCTAGATTAACAAAACAATATATAAAACTGGTTGAGTTTCCTATTTTATTATTTAGTGTTGTATAGTTTTTTATATTTTTTGATTCTAATAGTTCGGATGGTATTAATGAATTTAATGTTGAATTTAATCCAATTCCACTTACTACATTTTTAGAATAAATTTTATCTCCATTTTCCATAATAACACCTTTTACCGTATTGTTTTCAATGATTAAATTTTCAACCTTTTTTCCAACTAACACACGTCCCCCATGTTCTTCAATTGTTGGAATAATATGTTTAGTAATTTCACTTGGTCCACCTTTTGGAAAATACCCACCATTAAGATAGTGATTTACTATACTAGCATGAAGAAAAAAATTGCTCTTTTTTGGTGTAATACCATAATCACCAAATTGTCCACATAATACTCTTATAAGTTCTTCGTTATTAGTTATTTCACTAATAACATTGTATGTGGTTCTGTTAATGTAAGTGTAATAGTCTTTTTCCCAATATTTTAAATAAATATCTACTAGATATCTTATCCATTTACTTTTAATAATTTTGCTATTAAAAAATAAATTTAAGCTAGATACTTTTTTAACTAATTCAACATATTTTACAATATTTTCCCTTTCTTCGCTAAATGATTTCGTTAATTCATTAATAAAATTAGATTCACCAGCTTTAAATAAGTATGTTTTATCTTCAATATGAATTTCATCATACACAAGGTCATTTTTATCACCCATTTTACACCATTCAATTGGTTTAGTTGTTATTAAATCTAACATTAATTTCCATTTATTAATATTACCAACATAATGAATACCTGTTTCGTGCTCTATCCCCTTTTCTTCAAATACATGACAACACCCACCAGCTATGTAATGTTGTTCTAAAACTAATACAGTTTTACCAACCTTTGATAAATATGCACCACACGATAATCCACCAATACCACTTCCGATAACAATTGTATCAATTGCATTTGGGATTTTATTTTTGTTGTATCTATCTCGGGTAATACAACTTCTTTTGTAATGTGATGTATCATATTTAGACCGATTTGTGTATTGTTTTGGATTTCCATAACTATAATTTATAAAGTATTTATATATTGCTTCAATAATAAATGCTATAATTATTAGTGCGACAATCATTTTATAATAATAATGAATTATCTTTAAAATATTTTCTATGTTATTTATTATAATGTACAGTAATGTTGAATTATGTCATTTTGTCTTATTGATTATTATTTTGTTTTTGTTAATAACATATTTAGTAACATCTTGTGTTAAAGAAAAATTCATGGCAGTTTCTCATTCCCATCATTTAGTACATCATTCTCGTTCGCCAATACATAGTAATAATCAAAAAAATAATAATAATGTATAACGAATTTTATTATTAATATAAAATTGATATAAAATATATTATACTAATTATAATAAATGTCTTCTATAATAGAAGAATTACCAATAGAATTATGGAATATTATACTATTATATTCAGATTTAAAAGGTAGTAAAAATTTTATATATTTGATTTCTATATACAAAGTATTCGATAATGATGAATTAATTGAAATAAATAAAAATTATATTTATGATTATATTGTAGGTTCATCATTTCTTAATGTAAATATTTATAAATTGTACAATACACTAGATTTAATCAATACAAAGACAAAATATATTAGTGCTTATTTAAACATTTTTGAAAATATGTGTTATTTGGATAGAAACATAATTAATATAGAAGAAAGCTTACTTTTAAGGAATTATTTAGAAACTAAAATAAGCGATAAACAATTGAAACAAAAATTCAATAATTTGACAAATAAAATAATAGATGTTGGATGTAATCATAACAATAATGAATTTAGTAAAATGATTAAGTATCTTTAATTTAATTTGCAAGTATACATATCTTGTAAATCTACATTTTCTAATAGTAAATTTATAAAATCTGATGTGCTATTTTTATCACATTTATTTAGTAAATTATCATTTTCATATTTGGTTTTTAATGAATTAAAAAAATGAATAATATCGTAAGAATAATAAGACAAAAAAAAATCAACTTGTGATTCAGCAGTTATCATTACAATTAATAAATAAATAATTACAAAAAATAATACGCATTTTTTTATATTATTATTATATATATATATGGGTAATCGAATATTTTCATCTTTATTATTTAAATG
>ERZ807291.980-NODE-980-length-47723-cov-64.414702_pt1 | contig 47723 bp, 39 predicted proteins | sample MGYA00521257_ERZ807291 | MGnify/ENA primary metagenome ERZ807291 (study PRJEB31413, sample SAMN03169783) | marine metagenome | biome: Marine; feature: Water; material: Subsurface seawater | place: North Sea | collected 2011-04-28 | depth 1 m m ... | reverse complement strand
GTGATGATTTGTATGGTAAAAAAGAAAAGAGATTGCATTTACATGCAGAGTTTATAGAGTTTCTGCACCCTACAACTCTTAAAAAAATGAGTTTTACGGTGGCTCCTAAGTTTTAAGAGATAGTTTATTTACTAACATTCATGCTTAAAACATAGAACAAACCGTATTCAACAATATTGTTCATAATTTAAAATAGACTGGATAAAAATCAAATCTAGAAACTAGTGATTATGAAAATATAAATTGGTGAATATTTGGTGGTGAATTAAATCTTTCTATAGTACCTGGAAGTGCAAGTAAAAATAGTATAACTTTATATGGTTAAAATAAATAATTGAATTAAAAAATAATTTAGTTAACGCCTCGTAAATTTAATTACGAATTATTTAAACTACTAATTAGGAGTTTTCTATTTGCAATTATATTTGCTAACTTTCATGCTTAAACATACAACTAACTTTAAACGAAAACTTGCAAACAACTAAACTAAGTACCAACAGTATATTACCACTTACCTGCTCTAGATCTGGAACCTGTTGTTTTGGCAAAGCTGTAATGCTAAACCCTTGGGAACTACTAAATTTAAGTAAAGAAAAAAAAATTGCTCCTAGAGAATTTAAAGAGCTGTATACTGAACTTGGTGGTATTCGCTTGCTTTTTAACGGAAACCCAGATAAAAAAGGACAGAAAGCATGCAGTCAATATATAGATAATGCTGGTTGTAGTGTCCATAAAGGCCGACCATTGGCATGTCGTTTGTATCCGTTAGGTAGACAAATACAATTTGATAAAGCACATTATATTTACGAAGGTGCCACCTTTCCATGTTTAACAGATTGTGCTGAAGTTTTAGACCTACCTAAACTTAGTGTAGGAGAATATTTAAAAGGACAAGGAGCAGGTCCATTCGAAAAGGCACAAGATGCCTATCTAATAGTAATGCAAAATATTGCAGACATTGCTTTTGAGTTACTTTTAGAATCTGAATTAACTATATCTGGAGACACAAAAACACTAAATGCATGGAGAGTTTTAGGAAACGATCTTCCGGAAGTGTTAGTAGAAAAAATAGGAAACGAATGGTTAGACAACTTAATGATACCTGACATCAAAGAAGATACTGAAAACCCAGTTACTTTTGCTGAAAAACACAATAATTTACTACTCTTAAAAGCACAAGAACAATTTGGAAGCTTACAAACACTTCAAGAACTTCACGAAGCTGCCGTTTTAATGATTGGTGTTGCTTTGCACTTAGCTAAAGGCTTAGGAGCAGATACCAAAGGAATTTCTGAACATTGGATAGAAATAGCTAAAAATCATGGAGCTAAAGAATAGTTTTTAGCTGCAAAAAATCTTCTGTAGTTTATACTCTTTTTGCTATGAATTTGTCTTTAAATTGGTAATAAATTCTTCAACAGAAAATGCGTCATCCACAGAAAAATTACCAATTTTTGTTCTTCTTAAAGCAGATAAATATCCTCCAGAATTTAATGCTTTTCCGTAATCAAATGCAATAGACCGAATGTAGGTACCTTTGCTACAAATAATTCTAAACTCTACTTCTGGTAACTTTATTTTTGTAATTTCAAACGAAGAAACCGTTACTATTCTTTCTTTAATTTCTATAGTTTCTCCTTTTCTTGCCAATTCATACAAACGTTTTCCATCTTTTTTAATAGCAGAAAAAATAGGTGGCTTTTGCTGAATTTCGCCCACAAACTGTTTGGTAGTTTCGTGTAATAATTCTTCAGTAATATGTGCAGTTGGAAATGTGTTATCAATTTCAGTTTCTAAATCATAACTTGGTGTAGTTCCTCCTAGTTTAAAGGTGCCCGTATATTCTTTAACTTGCCCTTGATACGTATCTATTTGCTTTGTTTGCTTCCCTGTACAAATAATCAGTAAACCTGTGGCTAGCGGATCTAAAGTACCTGCATGACCCACTTTGATTTTTTTAATATTGAAACGCTGTCTAATTTCCCAACGTAACTTGTTTACTACTTGAAAAGATGTCCATGTAAGTGGTTTGTCAATCAATAAAACTTGACCATTTTTGTAAGCTTCTTCCGTCATGTTTTCTTAATTTAAGAGGGCATATCCAATTGCAATACTTCCTACAATTGCGCAGTATATTGAAAAGTAAGAAAGTTTACTTTTCTTTACTAAAGAAATCATCCATTTACAAGCTACCAAACCAGCTAAGAAAGCAGCTATAAAGCCAGCTGTAATAGGTATTATTTCTGAGGATTGAAAACTTATATCTCCACTTAAAAGATCTTTTCCAATCTTCCCGAAAATTAATGGCACTACCATTAAAAATGAAAATTTAGCGGCTCTAGTTCTATCAACTCCCAATAAAACCGATGTAGAAATGGTTGCGCCAGATCTAGAAATTCCAGGCAACATTGCTATTGCTTGAGAAATACCAATGAGTACAGCATTCCAAAATGAAACTTCTTTTTTTGTATTTTTTGCTTTGTCTGCTAATAGTAATAACAGCGCTGTTAGTAATAACATACACCCCACTAAAAGTATTTTACCACCAAAAAAAGACTCTAATTCTTCCTCGAAAAGTAAACCTACAACTACTGCGGGCAGCATTGAAATAATAATTTTTAATGAAAACTTAAATTCATCGTTCCGTTTAAACTGCAACAATCCTTTAAAAATTTCTAAAATTTCTTTTCTAAAAATTACAATGGTACTTAATGCGGTTGCAAAATGGAGAACTACTGTAAAGGTTAAACTCTCTTCGGGTAAAGAAGTATCGCCTAGAATTACTTTTGCTAACTCTAAATGACCGCTAGAGGATACCGGTAAAAATTCTGTTAAACCTTGAATTACTCCAAGAATTATAGCTTCTAAAATATTCATTCTTATTTCTTAGGGTTTACTAAAATTGCATAAATCTCAATTCCTAAGCCAATAATTACCAAAGTTGGTGCTAAACGAATGCGCTGCCAGTTGTAAATATCTTCATTAAAAATAGCTGGGTTGTCGCTTCCGCCACCAGACATAAAAATAAAGCCCAATGCTATAAAAATAATTCCTACCACCATAAAGATGTAATTTTTCTTTCCAAAAATAAATGTAGGTTTCTGAATGTTTTCTTCTGTCATATGTTAATAATAAAGTTCTTCTGTTTGTAGGTTTAAAAAACGTTGCGTCGCAAAGAAGGTGCTTAACCAAGTAATTATAAAAGCCGCAGCTAAAACACCACCACCTAAATAACTTAGAGAAATATAATCTTTTAAGAACCCTAAACTTGGTGCAAATTTATCTAAATAATAAATGACCACACCCAAACCTATCAAAGCTAAAAATGCACCAACAAGGCCTAACTTTATACCTTGCCAAATAAAAGGTCTTCTAATAAAACCTTTTGTAGCACCTACCATTTGCATGGTTTTAATGTTAAATCTTTTAGAATATATTGTTAATCTAATAGCGCCATTAATTAAAATTATGGCTACCAAACCAAAAAATCCGCTTAAAACTAAAAGCCAGAAACTAATTCTTTGAATATTATTTGTAAGTAGATTTATTAAAAGTTTATCGTAAGAAACGTCTGCGACAAATGCATTTTTAAGAAAACGAGTTTCTATTTCTTGCATTTTTTCTGGAGTTATAAAATCTGGTTTCAAGAAAATATCTATTTCATTTTTTAAAGGATTATCTCCCAAAAAAGTTAAAAAATCTTCACCTATTTCCTTGCTAAATTTTTTGGCTGCTTGCTTTTTAGAAGTGTAAATAATTCTTTTTGTGAATTCTTCTTTAGTAATAGATGCTTTAAAACTATTTATTTGTTTTGTACTTATTTTATCTTTTAAGTACAAACTAATAACTACTTTTTCTTTTACTCTATTCGCAACTGCAGTAGATTTTAAAAGTACCAAACCTAAAACACCCACCATAAAAAGCACCAAAGCAATACTAATTACGACAGATATGTAAGAAGATGCTAAGCGTCTTTTTTGATAAGATTCATATTTTGGAGGCATTTATAATAGCTTTAAAACGTTGGCAAGATAATAATTAGTATGCATTTAGCAGTGCCTGTTAGGAGTATTTTAACTTATTCTATTTCTTGGCACAATTCAATTAAAACACCGTTTGTAGTTTTTGGATGTAAAAAAGCTACTAATTTGTTATCTGCGCCTTTTTTAGGTGTTTCATTTAAAACAATAAAACCTGCTGTTTTAAGTCTTTTAATTTCTGCTTTTATATCTGAAACAGCAAAGGCAATGTGGTGCACTCCTTCACCTTTCTTTTCTATAAATTTTGCAATTGGACTCTCTGCATTTGTAGCTTGCAATAATTCTATCTTATTGGGTCCGCTTTTAAAAAAAGAAGCTTTTACACCCTCAGATGCAACTTCTTCTTCTTTGTAATGTTCTTTACCAAAAAGTGATGCAAACAACTTATTTGACACCTCAAGATCTTTTACAGCGATACCTATATGTTCTATTTTCTCCATTCTATTAATTATTACTTTGCAATAATAGTGATATTATCTAGTTCATAGGTTCCATCAAAATCTTCATTTCCATTTCCTACATATTTAAAGGCAATATAAGCAGTTCCCGAATAGGAAGATAAATTTATAAATGTTGAAAATTTAAAATTATTAAAATCGTCATTATTAGCCGCTATTCTTGCTGGCAAAGTAACCCAATTTGCATTGGTAATATTTACTAATTTACCGTTCCAGTTTTCAGAAATTAACACCTCTAAAACACTTCCGTCTGCAAAAGAGGTAGATGTTTCAAAAGATAAGTATTCCTCACCTGTAATTTCTAAATTGATACCCTTGGTAATTAACCAAGAAATTGTACTTTCATCACCAGATCTAAAAGAACCCATTCTTGTAGCCTTACTTAAAGAATTCAAATCATCATAAGCCCTCCATTTTTTAGAACCTGCTTCACTATAATTAGTCCAGTCTAATATATTTATCTCGCCAGAAGTTCCTTCAAAGTCTTCATTTAAAAGTATTGTTGAAAAATCTGCAATCGCTAAAGGAGTACATCTTGTATTCTTCATGTCTAAATCATCTAAAGTATTTAAGACTAAAACCGTAAAATCTCCTCTAAAATCTCTGGAGACAACTGCATTAATACTTCCACCACCCTCTGGCAGACCATTATTTGCAAAACTTGCAAAAGAACTTGTTTCTAAAAAAGTAGTTACAATGCTAGGGCCTTCGCAGGTTTCAATTTGACGTTTTGTATCAAAATCTTCTGAAGGGTCTACGAATGCTTTTCCAACTAAATTTGATGAGAAATAAGCATTTTCTATGTGCACAAAAGTTCCAATATTCGCAACATTCTCCAAACCACCAAGCGTTAGCGTTTTCGGAATAATTGTGGCAGTAGTTGGCGCTCTAAACACGTAGGCTTCCATCTGATTTTTAGTGATACTTTCGATCTCTGTAATGTCTGTTTGCTTTAGCTTTCCGCCAATAGCAAGCACACCATCTCCTGAGTTTGTTTCTCCGATGTAGAGATTTTTAAGTCGGATATAAATTTCACGTCCGAAGTTAAATTTGTTATAACTATTGGTTAAATTAAGCATTACTTTAATTCCTGCAGTCGGATTTTCGGGGTTGTCTTGTATGTAAAACTCTCTAAAATAATTCCCTTTTGCATCCGAAGAAACAACATACCCTTTTACCACAATATCTGAAACTATTTTTACAGGATCTGTACCAGAATTATACAAATTTTTTAAATCTTTTATCGATTTTAATTCTAACTGATTGTTTTGAATACTGTCTAATATTGCTTCTAATTTTAGGTTTTCTTCTACCCCTAAATTTTGTGGCACTGTATAATCATTATCCTCTACACATGCTGTGAGTAAGAGACTGGTTGCAAGAGCTATTAAGAAGCCGCTATTTGTTTTAATTTTCATTCAATTTATTTTTAAAAACTAAAGTTTAGGTTTAAAAAGTATGTAGTACCTCTACCGTACCAATATTTATTGCCAAATAAGGCTTTATTTAGAGCTTTGTCTGCACTTAATTCGTTATAATTTGAATTTCTGCCCTGTTCAAATCCGCCAGATTTATACGCTGTATTTAATAAATTATTTAACGTTGCAAATACACTAATATAATAACCATTTATCTTCCAAGATTTACCTCCAACAAGGTTTACAACTTTATAAGCGTCAAATTTCTCTTGTTGCAATAATTGACTAGCAGACTCGATATTATAATTTGGAAAGGTTAAACCATCTGCATCTGAATAAAAATTACGAGACCGTGTTAATGGTGCAATATCTACATACGTATTATTAAAAAAGTTGACTGTTGCCCCAATCCACCAATAATTAGGATCTCTGTATTCAAAACCAGCCGAATAGGCTTGGTGTGGCCCTGCTGCAATTTTATAGTTCTTTAAGTTAGATATGTAATTTCCTGAGCGTCCTTTTTCATCAAAAACACCCTCATTTGTAACATCTGAAGTAAGATACAGGTTGGGGTTATTGGCATATACAAAACTACCAATAGCCGCTGCACCTTTTAATTTTATGGTCGATGTAACTTGTGCTTCTAAGCCCAATTCTAAACCGAGCTGTCTTTTGGCAATACCCGTTACTATTTCTTGCACAAAGGCCGTGTTGTCTCCTCCCACTCCGTCTCCAAAATAGAAAGAAATTTCTGTTGCATCTTGTATAGAAGTATAGTATGCAGTTGCTCTCGCAGTAATAATCGGACTTCTTCGAATGTAACTTGCATCTGCAGAAAACACTTTTTCGCTTTGTAAATTATCTACAATATTGTTGTTTTCTCTAGAATTAGAAAAAGAGTTTCTAAGGGTTGGCGCCTGTGTTACATAGGCAACATTTACGTCTATTAAATTGCGCCCATTTATTTTATAAGTTGCCCCAGCTTTTGCACCATAGTTTGTAAAGTTTATTTTTTCTGATGCTCCTAAAGAATTGTTTTCAAAGCGCCCATTTTTATACAAACCTTCTCTTTGGTTTGTTACTTGAGACACTATTATAGCCCCAAAAAAATCGATTTTACTGTATTTAAATTGGGCTTGTAAAAAAGCATTTATAAGATCTGAACTCAAATTAAAATTGTATCGAAATGCATCGCCAACGCCTACAATTCTGTTCGGATTTAAAACATCATTTTGCATTTGTGCTTCTGAATCTGCAAAATTATTAATATCTAAATAGCCACTTCCACCTAATAAATCGATTACCTCTGCAAAATTATGAGAGCGCAACCCCTTGTATTCTACTTTTCCGTTGATTGCAATATGATTGTTTACATCTAGATTGTAAATGGTATTTACTGTAATTTGCTTGTCGTCATTTCGATCTTCATACAATACATAGGCATTGTTTAAACCCACATTTGCGTTGGTGGTATTTGCATCAAAAATACGCTGCCAATCTAATTGCCCCTTATTTACAAAGTTTTCTTGTGCAGTATAAGCGCCGGCTAAATCATTTTCTCTTAAAAAATAACTTGGTAAGGTTTGGTAATAAGTCGGACTAGGATTTGCGCCACCGTTAAAATCTAAACGACTATTTCCTATTTTTCCGAATTGATACGATGCATTTGTTTGTAAGGTGGCTTTTTCGGAAAACGCCCAATAATGATTTAGCATTACAATAGGTTCTGCAACTTCTTTAATTCTAGAATTTAGCTTTCTACCGTTTAAATCTCCCCAATACTCGTTATATTCAATTCCTTTTAAATCGAAAACCTCTTGCGTATTTGGTGAAGATTTCCCCCTTCTATTTGGTGTAAAAATACCTGTAAAATTAATACTATGATTGTTGTTAATTTTCTTTTCTATAGATGTAAATACAGAATATGCATTGTAAGAAGTTCCATCATTAAAACCTTCAGTGCCCGCTCTTCTACTTGCTGAAAAAGTCATTGCCCAACCATTTTTAGAAATACCTGTGGTATGGGTTGCCATTGCCCTGTGTGCATAACTTCTATTAGAAGAAGAGTAGGAAAGTCTTGTTCCTGGCCTTTGTAAAGAGGCTCTTGTATTCATATTTGTAGCCCCTAAAACACCCCCAAAAGTAACATTAGAAGCTGCTAAACCATTACTAAATTCTTGATTTCTTAAAACATCATTTAGGCCACCCCAGTTGCTCCATTGCGCTCTACCGTCATAGACCTTGTTCATTTGAATACCGTTAATTAAAACTTTTCCGTTTCCGGAATCTAAGCCCTTTACTTTAAAAAAAGAGGAACTAAACTCAAAAGCAGCAGTTCTTAAAAAAATATCTTTTGAAGCTTGTAAAAGACCAGAAATATTATCGGCAGCACTTGCATCATTATTTAATTCATCATCTGAGATTGTAATAATACTCAAGTCTAGTTCATCTGTGAAATCTTTAAATAATAAAATAATACCCAAATCTATGGTATTGTTAGAAATTTCTAATGGAAAATTCTGAGTTTCAAATCCATTAAACTTAATTTCTAAAATATAATTTCCTTGCGAAAGGGCCTTTAAATGGAAGGCTCCATTTAAATCTGTTTTTGTAGTAAAAATTGTATTTTTAATGCTTACTAAAACATTCGATAATGGCTTCTTAGAATTATTTTCTAGCAGAATTCCTTTGATACTATTTTGAGAATATAGTGTTGTATAGCAAAACAAAAACAGTACCAGATGTACAATTTTTTTAGTCATAACATTTTCTTTTTCAATTAAATAGCAGAGTAAAGCTACTACTTATTTTTTGAAAAAAGTTTCTAAAATGAAAAAAATATTTTAAATAATGCCTTTTATTCTGTAAATTTATAACAAAAAATAGCCGAAAAATGAACAAGCAAAACTATGTATTGTTACTCTTACTATTTCAAATCTGTATTTCTTTTTCTCAGAAAAACGCAAAGAAATACACCATTAGAACCATCGCGTTTTACAACTTAGAAAATTTATTTGATACAATAAACGATCTTTCTATAAATGACGAAGCAAGCCCGATGATGGAGTTGAAATTTAACCGATCTAAGGTGTATTGGGATAAGATTGATAAACTAGCAAGCACCATTGCGAAAATAGGATTAGAAGAGGCAAAAACAAGCCCAGCAATTATAGGAGTATCTGAAGTTGAAAATCGAAGTGTTTTAGAAGATTTAATAAAATCGAAACATTTAATACAAAAAAAATACGGCATTGTGCATTACGACTCTCCTGATAAACGCGGAATTGACGTAGCCTTATTATACCAAAAAAAATATTTTAAACCCTTACATCACGAAGTGTTTAATCCTAATATTTATAAGAATAATAGAAAGGTGTTTACAAGAGACCAATTATTAGTTTCTGGCTATTTAGATGATGAATTAATTCATATAATTGTAAACCATTGGCCTTCTAGAAGCGGTGGTGAGGCAAAAAGCAGACCTTTAAGAGAAAAAGCCGCATATCAAAATATAAAAATCATAGAAAAAATTAGAGCTAAAGAAGAAAATGCTAAAATCTTAACGATGGGAGATTTTAATGATGACCCCAATAATACAAGCTTTAAGAAAATTTTAAAAACAAAAAGAAAAAAGAAAAATGTTGGGGTAAATGATATATACAATCCGTATGAAAATTTACACAGAAAAGGATTTAACACATTAGCCTATAGAGACAATTTAAATCTCTTTGACATGATTCTAATTTCATTACCGTTGTTAGATACGGGAGAAAAAGATTTTTCTACTTATAAAATGTACAAAGCTATGATTTTTAACAAACATTTTTTAAGTGATAAAAAAGGAAAATATAAGGGATATCCTTTTAGAAGTTTTTCTAATGGGGGGTATACAGGGGGGTATTCAGATCATTATCCTGTTTATATGTATCTAATTAAGAAGATATAATAAATATCTTTAACACAATACTTTAAAACAAGACTTCAATCACTCTATAAAGTATAGTAATAGAGACTTCCCCTAATATTTTAATACTTTAGGATAATTTCAAGGGGCTAATAAACTCTTTTAACTCCTAAAAAAGAGCACAATATGACCTTTTAGAGATCTTTTAATTATTGCTTATATTCTATATTTGATTAAATCTTGAGATAAGTGAACCCTATGAGCACAATCACATTACCAGATGAGTTGAATTTAAATTCTTCTCACTCCATTGAAATTTATGATTACGTAAATATTCAAGAAATTTCCAAACAAAAAATTGTACTTAGTAAAAATACGTTTATTTTTAATTAATACAGATTTCAATTGCAATTAAGCTTTCATCTGCAGCGCTATTTAATAATAGGGAAGATTTGTAAATTGAAAAAGAAATTATTTCTTCAGAGAAAATGTATTAATTTAACTTTTTTTCTTTTTAAAATCTAAAAATATTTAAACTCGTTTATACCCAAGCGACATTTTTAAAATTACTTCTTGTCCATCTAAACGTAGAGTCTAAATTATAAGTTTGTATAACAATAAAAATAATAAAGTATCTCATAAAAATAAAAGGGTTCCCATTTTTGTTTGCACTTATAATTTTTATAATAACCTTTCTATTCTATTTATTTATCTCCAAGTATTTATATCCGAAAACAGATTATAAAGTTATAAATACGTTGTCATAAAAGAGTTTACAAATAGTATTCTTATAAAATAAAAAACCCGAAACTTTAAAAGTTTCGGGTTTTTCTTGATAAAAAATTATTGCCTTTTACAGTTATAAAAATTAATCTCTAGGAGATTTAAATCTATAATGTAAGTATGTATAAGCATCTCTAGGTATAATAGTAATCCACTTTTTGTGTTTTAAATACCATTTAAAACGTATAGAATTTACACTTTTTAATAGATAAGCAGCAATAAAAGGATGCACGTGTAATTGTATCTTTTTATTCTTTGGATTAGAAATAAATTTTTCTAAATCTGCCTCTATCTTGTCTAATAAGACAATTGGTGCTTCTACATCTCCATTTTTGTTTGGGTTGGCTTCGGTAGTTTTTATACTTAACTCTGGTCTTACCCTTTGTCTTGTAATTTGTACCAATCCAAATTTACTTGGAGGTAATATTTTGTGCTTTGTTCTATCAAAAGCCATTTGCTCTTTCAAATGCTGATACAGTTTATTTCTGTTTTCAGGCTTGTGCATATCAATAAAATCTACAACAATTATTCCGCCCATATCACGCAATTGTAATTGTCGTGCTACTTCTGTTGCTGATATTAGATTTACTTCTAATGCGGTATCTTCTTGAGATCCTGCTTTGTTAGAACGGTTTCCACTATTCACGTCTATAACGTGTAAAGCCTCTGTGTGCTCTATTACTAGATACGCACCTTTGCTCATAGAAACTGTTTTACCAAAAGACGTTTTTATTTGTCTTTCTATTCCATATTTTTCAAAAATTGGAATTTCAGATGAATGCAATTTTACTATTTTCTCCTTTTCAGGATAAATTTCTTGCAAGTACTCTTTAATTTCTAATTGAAGCGTCTCATCATTGGTAACAATACTTGTAAAACTTTCATTCATAACATCTCTTAAAATAGAAGATGCTCTGTTTAATTCGCTCAAAATTTTTGTTGGTGTATTTGTGTTAGCTATACTCTTACACATTTTTTTCCAACGCTCTAATGAGTTTTGCAAATCTTTATCTAGCTCTGCTACCTTTTTTCCTTCGGCAACAGTTCTTAGAATAACGCCAAAACCTTTTGGTCTTATGCTCTTTGCTAATCTTTTTAAACGTTCTTTTTCTTTTGGGTCTTCAATTTTTTGAGAAACTGAAACTCTATTAGAAAAAGGAACTAATACCAAAAATCTACCCGCTATAGAAAGCTCAGAACTTAATCTTGGCCCTTTTGTAGAAATTGGCTCTTTAACAATTTGTACTAACAGGTTTTGGCCTGTTTTTATTGCTTTGTTTATACTACCGTCTTTGTTAATTTCTTCCTCAAATCGGAAGTTTTTTAAAGTGAATTCTTTATACTTACCTGTGCTTACTTTCTTAATAAAATTAGTTAAAGATTTTACTTTGGCTCCTAAATCATGATAGTGTAAAAAACCATCTTTTGGGTATCCAACATTAACAAAAGAGGCATTTAGCCCAGTTAATACTTTTCCAATTTTGGCTAGAAATATATCGCCAACAGAAAATTTATTATCAGTTGTTTCTTTATTTAATTCTATAAGTTTTCCATCTTTTAATAAGGCAAAATCAATATCAGATGAATTTGAACGAATTATTAATTCTGTTTTCATACTGAACTTGGTTTTAACACTGCACTTTATTGTGCAGATGGTTTAATATTGTCAGGTATTTGTAATACCGTGAGAAGATTTACTGCTTTACACAGCAAGCAAACCTCCGAATGTCAATGAACTATTTTTATTTACTTAATTTTAAAAAAAAACAATATATGAAAAATAAGCTAAAGCTTACTTTTTCTTCTTATGTCTGTTTGCTCTTGCTCTTTTCTTTCTTTTGTGTGTAGAGATCTTCGCTCTTTTTCTTTTCTTACCGCTTGGCATAATGTTTCGATTTTTTTAAACCTATTTTAAGGTTTAGATTAGTATTGTGTTATTTAACAGCAACCTTACTTTTTACTCCTTCAGTAAAAGTTTTTGCTGGTTTAAATGCTGGAATATTATGAGAAGGAATTTTGATAGTTGTATTCTTAGAAATATTTCTACCTGTTTTCTCTGCTCTTGTTTTGATAATGAAACTACCAAAACCTCTTAAATATACGTTATCTCCATTTTCTAATGCACCCTTAACTTCTGTCATAAATGCTTCAACAGTTGCCAAAACATCTGTTTTTTCTATTCCTGATTTATCTGAAATTTTAGATACGATATCTGCTTTCGTCATGTGTCTATTTTTACTATATTTTTATTAATTTACCTCTAAAAATGCGGATGCAAATATATGATAATTAATCAACTGCAAAAAGATAATGACTTAAATTTATGTGAATTTTAAAATGTAATATTGTAATTCTATTATTTATCCATGAAATTTTCTAACACACTAATATACTGGTATTTACAAAACAACAGAGATCTACCTTGGCGTAAAAGCAAAAATCCTTACTTTATTTGGCTAAGTGAAATCATGTTGCAACAGACAAGAGTTGCGCAAGGCTTGGCCTATTACCTAAAATTTACAACCACTTTCCCAACAGTTTTTGACCTTGCGAAAGCAGACGAAAGTACGGTGTTAAAAATGTGGCAAGGTCTGGGGTATTACTCACGTGCAAGAAATCTGCACTTTTCAGCAAAACAGATTTCAAAGGAGTTAAATGGCGTATTCCCATCTACTTACGAAGAAATTATAAAATTAAAAGGAATTGGAGATTACACGGCCTCTGCAATTTCATCTATTTGTTTTAATGAACCAACGGCGGTTGTAGATGGAAACGTTTATAGGGTTCTTTCTAGGTACTTTGGCGTGAACACACCCACAAACTCGACTTCAGGAATTAAAGAGTTTAAAACACTTGCACAAACACTCATAGATATATCACAGCCAGGAACTTACAATCAGGCACTTATGGATTTTGGTGCTCTGCATTGCAAACCACAGAATCCTTTGTGTGAAACTTGTCCTTTTTCTGACAGCTGCGTGGCCTTTGAAAAGAAAATGACAAAGGAATTGCCTGTAAAAGAGAAAAAAATAAAAGTTAGAAAACGGTATTTTAATTTTTTAGTGATAAAAACAAATGACTATAAAACAATTCTAACAGAGAGAAAAGGAAAAGGAATTTGGCAAGGCTTGTATCAATTCCCATTAATTGAAAGTACTGAAACCATAAGTGAAAAAGAGATTATTGCCTCCAAAGAATTTAACGAATTATTTCCAGCGGAAACCACTATTTCACTTTTCAACAAGAAAGAGATTGTGCATAAATTATCTCATCAGCATTTATACACTCAATTCTGGATTGTAGAAACCAAAACACTTAAAAACGCGAATATTTCTTGGGAAAACATTCAAGATTTTCCAGTTCCCGTATTAATTGCTAATTTCTTAACCCGCTTTGAATCCAAAAAGTAATTGAAATTTTTAGTACATTTGAATAGAAATAAAATGAATTATGGCAGGATCAATAAACAAAGTAATACTAATTGGAAACTTAGGCGATGATGTGAAAATGCATTATTTTGATGATAAAAATAGTGTTGGTCGTTTTCCTATTGCAACCTCAGAAAGCTACACAAGTAAACAAACCGGAGAAAAAGTAACCAATACAGATTGGCATAATATTGTTGTTCGTAATAAATTAGCAGAAATATGCGAAAAATATTTATCTAAAGGAGATAAAGTATATGTTGAGGGGAAACTGAAAAATAAACAATGGGAACAAGATGGCGTAAAGCGCTATGCCACAGAAGTTATTGTTACAGAAATGACCATGTTAAGCACTAAAAAGAATACTGACAGTAGCGCTCCTACCCAGCAACAAAACAATCCAATTGCTGCTGCAGAGCCAAAAACGATTGCACCAGAAGAAAATGACGATTTACCTTTTTAATAATTATAAAACTATAAACCTTGGACCCAGACCCCGAACATTTGTCTTTACTATTTGCTTCTTTTGACATTATCCTCGCTTTAAACGGAATTATATTAATTCTACTATTAATTAGTTCTGCCTTAATTTCTGGCTCTGAAATAGCTTTTTTCTCATTAAATCAAACAGATATAAATGAACTTTCTAATAACGGAAAAGAGAAAAATGTGGTTGTTACTTTGCTGGAAAGGCCAAGAAAATTATTAGCTACTATTTTAATTACCAATAACTTTATAAATATTTTAATTGTTTTGCTATTTGCTTCTTTGGCAGAAACCTTATTTGGTGATTTTAATATTTCATTAGACCTATATTTCTTTGCAGTTCCTATTCGTTTTCTCTTAGAAGTACTATTAGTAACCTTTTTAATTCTCTTGTTTGGGGAAGTACTACCAAAAGTCTATGCTTCTAGAAATGCGCTTCTTTTTGCTAAAAAAATATCAAAATTTATACATACTGTAAATATTTTATTAACGCCCTTTAGTATGCCGTTAATTGCAATTACAAAATGGGTTGAGCAAAAATTTGGCAGTAAAGGAAGTAAATTTTCTGTAGAAACATTATCGCAGGCTTTAGAATTAACATCTCAAGATGCTACTAGTACAGACGAGCAAAAAATTTTAAATGGAATTGTAAATTTTGGTAACACAGAAACTGTGCAAATAATGAAACCAAGAATAGATGTTTTTGCACTTTCTGATACTGAAACTTATGAAGAAGTTTTAAGTAAAATTTTAACGAATGGATACTCAAGAAATCCTGTTTATAGTGAAAACATAGACAATATTATTGGTGTTCTTTACGCAAAAGATTTATTAGCACATTTAAATAAAAAAACTTTTGACTGGCAAACTTTATTACGTGAACCCTTTTTTGTGCCAGAAAACAAAAAACTAGATGATTTATTAGCAGATTTTAGAGCTAAAAAAAATCATTTAGCTATCGTTGTAGATGAATATGGCGGAACAAGCGGAGTAGTAACATTAGAAGATGTTATTGAGGAAATTGTAGGTGATATAAATGATGAATTTGATGATGAAGATGTGTCATATTCTAAGATAGATGCAAACAATTATATTTTTGAAGGTAAGACATCCATTAAAGATTTCTGTAAAATTTTAGATGATGAAGATGAAGAAATTTTTGAGGAAGAAAAAGGAGAAAGCGAAACACTTGCAGGTTTCATTTTAGAGATTTCTGGAAAATTCCCTAAAAAAGATGCAAAAATAAACTTCAAAAATTATACGTTTACAATAGAAGCGCTTGACAAAAAAAGAATAAAACAGGTAAAAGCAACGAGAAATGCGTAAAGTTTTTATATTATTATTTTTAATAATTTTCTTTGGTTGTAAGAAGGATATTTTACCAAAGCCAAAGGCATACTTAAGCTTAACATACCCAGAAAAAACCTATGTAGATCTAAAACTAAGCAGACCCTATAGTTTCAAAGTGTCAAAAATGGCCACAATTATTAATGAAAAAAATAATTGGCTCTCCATTAAATACCCGAAACTAAAAGCTTCTATAGATATTACGTACAGACCTCTAAAAAACAATATTAGAGAATTGCTTACTGAAGCTGAAAAACTAGTTTTTAAACATACCGCAAAAGCAGATCGAATTATACCACAAGATTTTATAAATAAAGAAACAAGAGTTTTTGGAAGTATCTATGAAATTACAGGAAATGCAGCTTCACAAATTCAATTTCATGTTACAGATAGTACAAATAATTTTATAAAAGGCTCTTTATATTTCTATGCAAAACCAAATTACGATTCTATTTTACCTGCTGTAAATTACATAAAAGAAGATATTTTACATTTGATAGAAACTTTAAAGTGGCAGCATTAATAACTACAATTACATCCTAAACAATCTCCATTTTTTCTAATAAAAAGGAAGCGTTCATATTTTTACAAACTCCGTTTTTTAAAATATAATCAAAATACAATTCGTTGTTTACAATTTCTGCATCAAAATAGTAGTTTTTAATGTCTATAAACTCATTTTCCAATGCACACAAACTAACATCATGTGTTGCAATAATTCCTGTGGACTTTGTGTTTGAAAGTTTTTCTACAAACTTTTTAGAACCAATAGCTTTGTCTTTACTATTCGTTCCTTTTAAAATTTCATCTAAAATTATAAAATAATCAGTTTCTTTAATTTCATCAATAATAAACTTTAATCGTTTTAATTCTGAATAAAAATAGGACTCGTCTTCCGTTAAAGAATCTGCAGTTCGCATACTTGTAATTAACTTTATTGGTGCATATTTAAACGATGTAGCACAAACTGGTAAACCACAATTTGCCATAACAATAGACAAAGAAACAGTTCTTAAAAACGTACTTTTACCCGCCATATTTGCTCCAGTAACAATAAAAAACTCCTCTTTATTTATTATGAAATTATTGTCTATTCTATTCTCATTTTTTAATAAAGGGTGTCCTAAAGCAGCAGCAGTTATTACTTTTTTTTCTGAAGTGATTTCTGGGAAAATAAATTTTGGGTGATTAAAATGAAAGTTAGCTAACGAGTTTTCAGCATCAAAAAAAGCAACCACATGAAACCATTTTTCAACTATATGTTGATACCTAGAAATCCATTTTTCTACTTTAGACGCATTGTAAATTTCAGAAAGAAAAAGACCATTCCCTATAACTGAAATCACAATATTATTTCGTTGATCAAACGCATCTAAAACTTTAGCGAATTCTTGAAAAATAACTCCTGCTTTTTTGTCTTCAGAAGTAATAATTTGCTGCTTTTCTTTCAAGATTTCTGAAGTAAATACCGTGTTCTCGATTTCATTTAATAGCGGATAATATTGTTGGAAAATTTCTCTCACATTATCTGCTTCAGTGTATAAATTTTGAGTCTTTTTAAAAAATCTTCCTATTATAAAAAGACCAATAAAAAACCATATTATTACATACGTAAATGAAATAAATCCAAAAGAAAAAAGCGCAATTAAAACCAAAGAAATAATAGAGAAAATAATCTGAATCTTCCTAACATGTTTTGGTAATACAGCAACATAACTAGAAATCCAATTTACGATAGCATTCGAAGTGTTTTTTACCGAAATTAAACTTGCTAAAGCAGTAAAATGTTGTCTCCAAATCACCTTATTAGAAAGTTCTTTTAATGCCTTTTGTTTTTCTAAAATACTTGTTGTTTTATTTTCTGTTAAGGTGTTTGCTAAAAAAGCTTTTCCATCATTTGTTTTAGTTCTATTCAGATATTGAAAGAAGGATCCTTTGCCGAATAAATCGATATCATTGCTATAAAAATGTGCAGGGTTTATAAATGATGCTCCTGTTCCTAAATGATGAAAATCACGATTCAAAACACGAATTTCTGTTGTATTTATTTTAATTTTCTTAGCAACAATGCTTCTTTTTATTTTAAGAGTGTTTTGTTTCGATATCAAAAACGCAAAAAATAAAGTGCCGAAGAAAGTGATAATAAAAACAAGTGGATAGACTCCTAAAAAACTATAGATTAAAAAACTAATTCCTAAAAAAACAGCGAATCTAAAAGTGCTTAAACGAGCAGATTTTGTTTTTAAAACTGTAGCTTCTTTTTCTAATTCAGCTTTTGTATTTGTATAAAATTGTATGGGGTTTGTCAACAATATAAATTATTTGTAATTAGAAATTCCACCTGTTAAACTGAATACCTCTAAATCTGGATATTTGTTTCTTAATTTTACGGTTGCCTTGTAACTATTTAGCCCTTTTTGACACACCATTATATATGTTTTACTTTTATCTATACTTATTTTGTCTGCGTCAAAATTATTTATATGAATGGTTTGTTGCACATTAAAAGGAAGTTTTAAATCATTTAAAACAGCAATGATTTCTAAGTTAGCATATTTAATTTTCTCTTTTAACGCTGTTGCAGAAATTTGAAAGTCCTGATTTTGAGCCATACAAGTCACATCATTATATGTTTGTGCTTTGAAAATTTTAGTAATTTTTTCTTTTAAAAATACCGATTTTAACTTTATTTTTAATTGTGTGTTTTGCAGTGAATTGTATATTAACAATTGATTTATTAACAGCGTTCCAGTACCTGTAATCAACTTTAAAACTTCATTTACTTGCTGTGTAGCAATTATGCCTACAATCGAATTTAACGTTCCTGCTTCCTCGCAATTAGGAATATCAGTAGCTATTTCTGGGAAAGCGTCTCTTAAATTCGCTGAATAACTTCCATCTTTTTGTAATGCATTAAAAGTGGCAATATAGCCATCAAACTTATACAAAGAACCATAAACCAATGGTTTGTTTGCAATAACACAAGCGTCGTTTAATAAATATTTTGTTGGTAAAGAATCGGTCCCATCCACAACAACATCAACACTTTCAATAAAGTCAACAACATTTTTTTTTGTAATTGCTTCGTTGGTAAAACGTACTTCGGTAAAGGGTGCTCTCTTTTTTATAAATGTTGTTAAAACTTCCGCTTTCGGTTTATCAACATCTTCTAAGGTGTAAAAAACTTGCCGATGTAAATTAGAAATAGCTATGGTATCGAAATCTACTAAATGTATTTTCCCAATTCCACTAGCAGCTAGATAAACCGCAATCGGACTTCCTAAACCCCCACAACCAACAATCAAAACAGAAGCGTCTTGTAGTTTTTCTTGCCCAACTTCACCTATTTCTTTTAAGGTGAGTTGGCGTTTAAAAAGTTCGTTTTTTGTTAGTTTCATTTTAATTCTTGAATCTCTTTTTTAGCAACCTCAAACTCTTCTGGAGTATTTATATTTCGTATAAAATCATCTGCTATTTCTACAATTTCAACATTAGAATTAATGAGCATTTTACGCGGACAAGAATATCCTTGTGCTAAGTATTGCAATAAAATAGGATATGCTTTTGGTTCGTAAATAGTAATTAAAGGTTCTACAAATTCCTTGCCTACCCCTTTAACGGCAGTGGCAACTTTACTTGGGTTTCTATGTTTTAATAGCAACTGAATAATTTCATCATTCACAAAAGGAACATCTGCAGCCAATACAAACCAAGCCGCATTTGGGTCTTTTTGAAACGCCGAACAAATTCCGCCAAAAGGACCTAAATTTAAAAACTTGTCTGAAATTTCTTGGTTATTTTCTGAGGCATTTTTAACAGAAAAATAGGTTTCTAAATTGCTGTTTTCTAACAATTCTCTTGCAACTTCTTTTTGAGGTTTTCCAAAATAATTCAATTCAGATTTATCTCGGCCCATTCTAGTACTTTTTCCACCAACTAAAACCAAACCTTTCACGGGTGCAATTTTTTCTAGTATCAAATTATGAATATGATTTGTAATTTTATCCACTTCATCGATGGTATAAGAAATTATATTTTTTATATGTGGATATTTCTCCTCTAAAAAAGAAAAACACTCTGTATCTTCTGTGAGTTTAATTATAAACTGAATATTATCTAACTGTTCTAATCTTTTTAAAACCGAAGCTTCTTTTGCTGCATCTAAAATTAGAATTTGTTTTGTTCCTTGATAATGATTTCCGTTGATAAATACATAATCATACTTTGCAAAATCTAACCGTTGCTGAAACTTATTTACGTTTCCAGAAGTTGTTATTTGAACATTTCCTTCGTGATGAAACACAAATTCTGACAACCTATTTTCTTCCACCTCTTTTGCGTGTGACGCATCAAAATAAGCGATTTTATACTTCGGTAACTTCTGAGAAATTTTAGAAACTAAATTAGAAATAGTGTTGCAATTTGTACCCAAAATTGAAATTTCATTGGGAGCAAAATTATCATTATTTCGTCTTTCTAGGTTTGTGTGTTTTGTACGTTTAGACATTTTTAATATCAGATTTACCTCCTGTTTTTTTCAATAACTTTATTTCTTTAATTACCATTTCTTGACTGATGCTTTTACACATATCATAAATAGTTAAGCACGCAATGTTTGCACCTGTTAGTGCTTCCATTTCTACGCCGGTTTTTCCTTCAATAGTTACTTCACAAAGCACCTCTATATGTTCAGAATTTATAATTTTAATATCAATATCAACACCATTAATCAATAATGGGTGACACATAGGTATTAATTCTGAAGTCTTTTTTACACCTTGAATTCCAGCAATAATTGCTGTTTGAAAAACAGGTCCTTTTTTTGTGATTAATTCATCATTTGTAAAATGAGAAATTATTACTGAGCCTAAAAACATACTTGCTTTTGCAATGGCTGTTCTTTTGGTAATTTTCTTATCAGAAATATTTACCATTTTAGGGTTTCCTTTAGGATTTAAATGACTGAATTCACTCATTCTCTATATTTTATTATCGGATAAACTTCTCCTTTTTTAAACTCAATTTTATCGCTTGGTACCTGAATAAAAGCATCTGCCTTTACTAAACTGGCTAAATCTCCAGAACCATTCCCAGTAATTGGGTATGCCATTAATAGACCGTTTTCACTTACTAGTTTCACTTGTAAAAAATATGCTAAATTTGGCTTAAAGTTGATATCCTCTGCTAAAATAGCGGTTTCTTCTGCAACTTCTAACCCTACTGATTTATAATACCAAGGATAAAAATACGCCAAACAATTTACAAATGTCGAAATAGGGTTTCCTGGAAAACCAAAGACAATTGTCTTTTTATCTCTATTTACATTCCCGCCCTTATTGCTTATGATTGAGGCGGCTGAGTATCCAAACCAAAAAGGTTTTCCGGGTCTTTGTGCTACTTTATGAAAACGTTTTTCTAAACCTAATTCTTCAAAAACTTCTGGTAGAAAATCATATTTACCCTTACTTACTGCACCACTAAAAAGCAACACATCATATTCTTTTAAATAGGTTGCTATTTTCGACTTTAAAATTGGTTTATCATCTGTAATATGGTCAGTTTCAGAAGGAATATGTAGCCTTTTTAATAAAGAAACTAGGGTAAACACATTGCTTCTTCTAATTTGGTGTGCTAAAGGAGTTTCAGCTACGCCAACCAACTCATCACCTGTAGAAACAATCATTACTTTTGGCTGTTTTACAACCTTTACAACCGAATTACCTACAGTGGCTAAAACACCTATTTCCGCTGCTGATATTATTGTGTTTTTCTGAATTAACAGCGCACCAGATTTACTATCTCTTCCTCTTGTATGGATATTCTGACCTTTGTTTATAGTATCTATAGTGATGGTAGCAAATCCGTTATCAATCTTTACATCCTCGTATCTAATGACGGTATTTGCATTGTTTGGTAAAACAGCACCTGTCATCACTTCAATACAATTTTCGACATTTAAAAGTGTTATTTGCTCGCTTCCTGCAGCCTGAATTCCTTCTATTTTGAAAGCTCTTTGTCCGTTTTTAAATGAGGTATAATCGATGACAATACCATCCATAGAAACTCTATTGAACGGCGGGAAATCTCTATCTGCAAATATTTCTTCCTTTAAAATGCTACCAACAGATTTTAAAAACGGAATTTCTTCAACTCCAAAATCTTGGGCTGAATTTAAAACGGTTTTTAAAGCTTCTTTTGCGGATATCATTTTTTTAGAATATATAATTAATTAACTGGGCTGCCCTATTAAACTTCTTTACCCTCCAATTGTGCTCATACTCTCGGAAGCAGCTCCGTTTTTACGATTTGCTTCTGCAATAAAACCGTTTTCTGGTTTCTCCTTCACTAAAGATAAGAAAAGTGCTTTTAAATCTTCATTAGATGCACCTTTTCGCATAAAATCTCTTAAATTAAAAATACCATCATCAAACAAACAATTCTTAAAAGTACCAGTAGATGTAATTCTAATTCGATTACAATTGTTACAAATAGTTCTTGTAAATGCAGGTATGATTCCAACAGAACCTATATGATTCTCTATGGAATAATTTCTGGAAGTAGATGATTTTTCTGACACTAGTTCTTTCACATCGAATTCAGTTTTAATCTCATTTAAAATTTTCTTAAAGGTCCAACTTTCCTCCATTTCACGTTGTCCTTTTCCGTTAAAAGGCATTTCTTCAATAAAACGAACCGCCACATTTTTGTCTTTTGTCAATCTTACAAAATCGACAATTTCATCTGTGTTAAAACCAGATTGTACCACCACATTCAGTTTTAAATTTAAACTACTTTTTTCAAGCAATTCAAATGTTTTATATACTTCAGGAAAAACATCTCTTCGTGTAATTTTAGCAAACTTATCTTGGTGTAAACTATCAATACTTAAATTAATATTTTTTACTTTTTCTAGCTTTTCAATACGATCAATATGATGAGAAATTAATGCGCCATTTGTAGTAATATTAATGGCCTCTAACAAATCGTTATGAGACAACATTTCTAAAAAACCAACAAAATCTTTGCGCACGAAAGGTTCGCCACCAGTTAACCTTACTTTATTAACACCTAACTCTGTTAATACGCGAATTAAGCGGTACATTTCTTTAAATGTTAATAACTCTTGTCTTGGCACAATGTCTATCCCCTGAGCAGGCATACAGTATTGGCAACGTAGGTTGCATCTGTCTGTAACGGCCAAACGTACATACTCCATTTGCCTCCCAAAATTATCTACTAATTCATTCATTTAATTTGGTAATTTTTTACTTAGTAATCCATACATAAATGCACCTATAAGTGCGCCAAGTAATAGTATTAAAGCAGGAACTAATTGAAACCCTAAAATTACAAAAATTGGTGCCGCACACGCTCCTGAAATACCCCAACCTAATCCAAAAAAAGTACCTCCTAAAAGGGTGCTTATAATTCCTTTTTTCTTTGGTTTGGGTACAATTTTATTCCCGTTAATATCCTTTATTTTTCCGCTTTTAAACAATTGCATAAAAACCATTGAAATTACAACTGCACTGCCAATAACGCCAAACATGTGAAAAGACTGAAAGGTAAACATTTCATAAAAACGATACCAAGAAATGGCTTGCGTTTTACTTAAAACGATTGCGAAAAAAATTCCTAATATTAAAAATCTGCTGTTTTTCATAATTAAAATAGTAAAGGAATTAAATACCAAGTTGCAATAATACCTCCGATAAAAAAGCCCATTACGGCTAATAAAGAAGGCAATTGCAAACTACTTAAACCCGTAATTGCATGTCCAGAAGTACATCCACCCGCATAGCGAGTTCCAAAACCAATGAGTACTCCGGAAACTAAAAGAATTAAGAATCCTTTGATTGATGAAAATGCTTCTACACCAAAAATTTCATTGGGGAAATACTGATTTCCAACATTTAAAAACCCTAACTCTGTTAATTCTTGCGCTGTTCTCGGGTTTAAATCGACTGTCTGATTCGGAATTAAATAAATAGCAGAAATAAAACCACCAATAATTAACCCTATTACAAATAGTAGCGCAAAATCGCGTTCTTTCCAATCTTTCTTAAAATAATCTGAAACTCTTCCTGCTCCAGCCATAGTGCACAACGTTTCAAAATTTGTTGAAGCTCCAAAATTTTTTCCAAAATAAAAGTACAACAATAAAGAAATTGCTATTAATGGACCGCCAACATACCAAGGCCAAGGTTCTAATATGAAATCCATTTTTATAACTGAGTATTTACATAATTCATAACTAATTCTGTTGCACCACGATGCTGTTTAATATATTTTTTATTGATAAATCCAGTTAATTTTCTAAAGTTATCATCTTCTTTTAAATTGATCAAGTTCTCTGTAAATTCTTGTTGATTTTTTACTGAAATACAACCGCCTATTTTTACCAGGTCTTCAGCCTCTTTAAATCTGTCATACTGATTACCTATCAAAACAGGAATACCGAAAGTAGCTGGTTCTAAAATATTGTGTAGGCCAGTTTTTAAACCTCCACCAACATATGCAATGTCTGCAGCTGCGTAAATCTTAGTTAGAATACCAATAGTATCAATAATAAATACCTGATAGTCCTTCAAGTTCCCCTCAAACTGAATCTGTTTAAATTCAGAATATAAAAGCGTTTTTTTATTGATAGATTTTTTCATTTCTAAAATTGCAGCAGGCTTAATATTATGAGGTGCAATAATAACTTTCTCACCTACTAGCGCTTCATTGTTTATATAATCTACTAACAATACCTCATCTTCTGCCCAGGTACTTCCGGCAACAATTGTGTATGTATTATCTTTAAATTCATTTATAAAATCCAACGAATTATTTTGTTCTAAAACCTCTAAAACCCTATCAAACCTAGTATCTCCTGCAACTGTTACATTTGTAAAATTAATACTATTTAAAAGTTGTTTGGAGTTATTGTCTTGTACAAAAAAGTGATGGAAAGCTTTCAAAGACTTTTTCATAAAGCCACCATAACTCTTAAAAAATAATTGATTTTTTCTTAAAATCCCAGAAACTAAAATAGTTTTAATTTCTTTTTTTTGCAGTTCGTTTAAAAGATTTGGCCAAAACTCATACTTTATAAAAATTGCTAAAGTTGGATTTACTGCTGCCACAAATTTTCTAGCATTTAATGCTGAATCTAGTGGTAAATAACAAACGACATCTGCTAAGTTATAATTTTTTCTAACTTCATAACCAGAAGGAGAAAAAAAAGTAACAAGAATTTTATAGTGTCTGTGTTTCTTTTTTAACGCCTCAATTATCGGTCTTGCTTGCTCAAACTCACCTAAAGAGGCCACATGAAACCAAATAGTTTTTTCATTTTTTAAAGAGGCAATTTTAGAGAAGGTATCTTTTCTGCCACTAACAAACAGTTTTATTTTTTTACTAAAAACAGCAATTAAAGGCAAAAGTATTGCTGCCAAAAAAATTGCAAAATGATACACTAATTTCATAAAAGTAAAAATACAAAATGGAATGTTCTAAAACGCGAAAAAGCACTAACAAATAAATGTTAGTGCTTTTTTTATCTTTTTAAAACTTATTTGACTAAGCTTCAAATGGTGTTATAGAAACATAAGATCTATTGTCTTTTTTCTTTCTAAATTCCACTACTCCATCAACCTTTGCATGTAAAGTATGATCTTTACCCATGTAAACGTTTTCTCCTGGATTGTGTGTTGTACCTCTCTGACGAACAATAATGTTACCTGCTATTGCAGCCTGTCCTCCAAATATTTTTACTCCTAGTCGTTTCGATTCTGATTCTCTACCATTCTTCGAACTTCCTACTCCTTTTTTATGTGCCATGATGTTATGGTTTTAAAATTTGTAAATTCTTATTTAGTTAAAGCTTCGATTAATTCTGCTTTCTTTAAAGAAGTATATCCTGAGATACCTTGTTCTTTAGCTAAAGCTTTTAATTCTGCAACAGTCATAGAACTTATGTCCTTAGATACTGCTTCTGCTTTTGGAGCTTCTGCCTTTGGAGCTTCTGCTTTTGTTTCTGCTTTTTTAGGAGCAGCTTTTTTAGCACCAGATGCAGCAATAGATTCAATTTGAATCTCAGTTAAGGCTTGTCTGTGTCCATTTTTCTTAATGTAACCTTTTCTTCTTTTCTTCTTGAAAACGATTACTTTATCACCTTTTAAGTGACCTAAAATCTTTGCCGTTACTGCGGCTCCTTTTATAGCTGGGGCGCCAATAGATATCGTTCCATTGTCATCAAGTAAAAAGACGTTATCAAAAGTTACTTTTGATCCTTCTTCTCCTTTTAAACGGTGAACATACACCTTTTGGTCTTGTGCTACTTTAAACTGCTGCCCTGCTATCTCTACGATTGCGTACATACTATTTGTTTTGCGTATTACTACTAGTTAACTCACTTTCTCTACTGAAAATGAGGATGCAAATATACATCTTTTTTAGAAAGCTACAACATTGCTTTAAAAAAATAAAAGTGTTAAAATAAAGTGAATGTATAGCTTATCATTTCCTCTCTAATTAGATTCTTCCTATTTTTGAGATATAGGGTAATTCTTATTAATTTTTGTAACAAAAATTGAATAGTAACGTCCTATACTTTAATTATTATGAACTAAACAAAAAATAAATGAAAAAAAGTATTTTAACACTGGCCTCCATTCTGTTGCTTGTAACTTCTACAAATGCACAAAAAGTTGAATTTGAAGAGTACAAATTAGATAATGGAATACATGTAATATTGCATCAAGATGATTCTGCACCTGTTGTTACCGTTGAAGTAATGTATCACGTAGGGGCAAAAGATGAAGAAGATGGTAAAACTGGAATGGCTCATTTTTATGAACATTTATTATTTACTGGAACTAAAAATATACCAAGAGATAAATGGAGTGAAATTCAATCTGCTAGAGGCGGAACAGGCAATGCAAGTACCGATTGGGATAGAACAAATTACTATCAAACATATCCATCTAACGAATTAAAGTTAGCTTTATGGATGGAATCTGAGCGTTTATTGCATCCAATTATTGATCAAAAAGCAGTCGATACTCAAAACGAGGTTGTAAAAGAAGAAAAAAAGTTACGTATGGATAATGCTCCTTATGGAAAGGTTATTTATGGTGATGTTTACAAGCATCTTTTTGATAATCATAATTACGGGAGACCTATGATTGGATATATTAAAGATTTAGATGCTGCAACATTAGATGAATTTCAAGATTTTTATGATAAATGGTATATGCCTAATAATGCTGTGCTAGTGGTTGCTGGAGATTTTAAAAAAACAGATGCTAAAACTTGGATTAAAGATTATTTTTCACCGATTCCGAAAAGAAAGGAGACTAAAAGAGTAATAATTGTTGAAAAAGAAAGAATCTTAGAAAAGAGAGTAAAAGAATATGATGCCAATATTCAATTACCTTTATTGGGTATGGCTTATAAAACCCCATCTTTTAAACAAAGAGATGCAAAAATTTTAGATGTAATTTCTACTGTTTTAAGTAATGGAAAAAGTTCAAGATTATACAAAAAGTTAGTAGATGATAAGAAAATAGCTTTACAAGCATTTTCTTTTTCACGCCCTTTAGAAGACTATAGTGTATATATTATAGGTTCTATTTTAGCTGGAGGGACTAGTGCAGATGCTTTAATAGAAGAAATTGATGAAGAAATTTTAAAACTGCAAACAGAATTAATTTCTGATGATGATTTACAAAAAGTGAGAAATCAATTTGAAAATCAATTTGTGGCTGCTAATTCTAGTGTTAGAGGTATTGCAACTTCTTTAGCTAGAAATTACATATTGGGTGGAGATACCAATAGAATTAACAAAGAATTAGGAGTAATTAATTCTATAACTAAAGAAGAAGTTAGAAACGTTGCTAAAAAATACTTAGCAAAGGATAGACGTGTAATTATAGATTACTTACCAGAATCACAAAAGAAATAATCCAACTAAAAGAACAATAATGAAAACGAAGATATATTCAATTATCACACTATTATTTTTATCATTAAACGTGTTTGCTCAAATAGATAGAACAAAAATACCAGCATCTGGTCCTGCCCCTAAAATTAACATAGGAACTCCAGAAAAATTTACATTGCCAAATGGCTTGCAAGTTTTAGTTGTAGAAAATCACAAACTACCAAGAGTATCAGTAACCTTAGATATTGACAACCCACCAAGAGCAAAAGGCGATAAAAAAGGAGTAGAAAGTTTTGTTGGAGGAATGTTAGGTACAGGATCTGCAACAATCTCTAAAGAATCTTTTGATAAAGAAGTAGATTATTTAGGTGCAAATATAAGCTTTGGTTCAGAAAGCGGGTTTGCTAGTTCTTTATCTAAATATTTCCCGAGAGTTTTAGAATTAATGGCTGATGCCGCTTTTAATCCAATATTTACTCAAGATGAATTTGACAAGCAGAAAAAACAATCTTTAGACGTTATTAAAAATTCTGAAAATAGTGTTGCTGCTATTGCTAGTAGAGTTGATAGACTATTAACGTTCGGAAAAGACCATCCTTATGGTGAGTTTACTTCCGAAACAACATTAAAGAATATTACTTTAAAAGATGTAAAAGATTATTACAGTAAAGTATTTAAACCAAACAATGCTTATTTAGTAGTTATTGGTGATGTTGACTTTAATACGGTTAAAAAACAAATAACAAATTTATTTAGTGGATGGAAAAAAGGAGTAATAACAGCAAAAACTCTTGCTGAAGTTACAAATACTGAAACTACAGAAATTAATTTTGTGAATATGTCAAATGCCGTTCAATCTGAAATATCTATTATAAATGTAGTTGACTTAAAGATAAATAACAAGGATTATTTCGCTGCTTTATTAGCAAATCAAATTCTTGGAGGTGGCTCTACAGGTATGTTAGCTAAAAACATACGAGAAGATAAAGGGTATACCTATTCTGTAGGCTCTGGAATTAGTGCGAGTAGATATGCGAGTAGATTTAAAGCATCGGCTTCTGTAAGGAATATGGTGACAGACAGCACTATTATAGAACTTATGAAAGAAATAAATAAGATTCGTTACAAAAAATCAACTCGAAAAGATTTAGATATTGCAAAAGCAAAATATATCGGTAGTTTTGTTAGAAATGTAGAAAAACCCTCTACAATTGCTGGTTATGCTTTAAATATTTTACAGAATAACTTGTCTGTGGATTATTACGAAAACTATTTAGCAAATATTAATGCAGTTACTTTAGAAGATGTCCAAAACGCAGCTATTAAATATTTTAGAGGAGATAAAGCTAGAATAGTTATTACTGGTAAAGGAATTGATGTCCTAACAAATCTTGAAAAAGGTGATTATATAATCAAATATTTTGATAAAGAAGGAAACCCAACAGAAAAGCCAGCAATGACCTTGCCAATTCCTGAAGGAATGACTGCAGAAACTGTAATTAACAAATACATAACTGCAATTGGAGGTGAAAAAAAAGTAATGGCTATTAAAACTACGGTTACCATTGCAAACGCAACTATCCAAGGAACGCCTTTGGTAATGACAATGAAAGCTGCCGCACCTAATAAATCTTCACAAGAAATTTCTGTAATGGGAAACACCATGCAAAAAACTGTTTTTAACGGAACTTCAGGGTACTCTTCTTCAAGAGGTCAAAAGAAAGATATGACTGCAGAAGAAATTTCTAAAGCAAAAGCTGAAGGTGGTATCTTTAAAGACTTAGCATATGCTTCTGGAGAATTGTTGAGAATTGAGCCTTTAGAAGGTAAAAATGCTATTGTTTTAAAATATAAGGATAGCGAAGTTTATTATGATATGACTTCTGGTTTAAAAGTAAAAGAAATAAAAACTGCAAAAACACCAGATGGCAAAGAAGTGAAAATACCAACGGTATATTCTGATTATAAAGAAGTAAACGGAGTTAAATTTCCGCATGCAATTGGAATTAAATCTGGCCCAATGAATTTAGATTTCGTAGTGCAGGAAATTAAAGTAAACGAAGGCGTTTCTGATGCAGATTTTAAATAAATAATACATTACAACAACAAAATAGATCAAGAGTCAAGACAGTGCGTTTTGACTCTTTTTTATTTCAAAAATAAATTTTATTGAGAACAGACCTCGACAAGCACGTTTTCTGATACAGAGTTTGAATACTAAAAACACAAAACTGATAATTGATAACTAAATCTATCTCTTCTTATTCACCAAGTACACACCTAAAAGAATAATAACTCCCCCAAATATTTGAAGTGTACTTAATTTTTCGCCATCTAAAACTCCCCAAAAAATAGCAACTAAAGGAATTATATAGGTTACAGAAGATGAAAAAACAGGATCTGAAACCTGAACTAATTTATTGTAAATAGTTTTTGCAATACCAGTTCCTACAATTGATAAAATTGCTAAATACCCCAAAGACCTCATTAACATCTCATTTTTTAAATCAAACGTTCTAAAGAAATCTGTAAAGGCTAAAACAATAATTGCAGGAATGAGCAATAGTAAAAAATTACCAGTTACAATAGAAAGTGCGTTTAAATCGTTTAAATATTTCTTAATCATATTTGCATTGAGTGCATATCCAAAGGACGCTATAATTATTAACAAAGCATACCAGTAATTCTGATCTGGATTTAAGTCTGCACCTTTTAATATTAGAATTAGCGTACCTACCAACCCAATTATAATTCCGTAAAATTGAGTTCTATTAAAAGCAAAACCAAACGCCAAAGCTCCCAAAATTAAAGTGTAAAAAGGAGTTAAGGAGTTTAAAATAGCAACTACAGCACTATCTATGTTTGTAATTGCAAATGCAAATAAAAACCCAGGAATAAAAGTACCTGCAAGAGCTGTGTAAAATATATATTTATAATGTTTCTTTTCTATTTTTTTTAAAGATGGAGTAGCAACAGAAAGTAAAAAAATTGCAGTAAAAATCATTCTTAAAGCGCCTAATTGAATAGGAGTAACACCCAACAATGCTTTCTTCATTAATATAAATGAACTCCCCCAAACCAAAGAAAGTAAACTAAAATACAGCCACTTTTGTTGTTGATTATTCATGGTTTAGTTAATTTTTTGTCAAAAATCCGATAAAAAATTAGATATCATGCCCATTATATATAAATTTGTACAAATTAAAAACAGATGAACACTAAAAGTATATTTTTTGCAATAGTATTAGCTTGTTTTATTATAACAGGGTGTAAAGAAAATAAAGAAGTAAAAAAAGAGCGTATTGCGTTCACAATTTCTGGAATGACTTGCGAAATTGGTTGTGCAAAAATAATTCAATCTAAACTCTCTAAAAAAGAAGGTGTATTAGCTGCAAAAGTTGTTTTTATAGATAGTATTGCAACAATAGAGTTTGATGGAAATAAGACCTCTAAGAAAGACTTAATTACCTTTGTAGATGGCATTGCTGGCGGAGGTTTATACAAAGCGTCAGAAAGCATCATAAAACCTACTGGTTCTAAATAAGCGCTAGAGTGTTCTGATACATGTAAAGAAAAATACGAGCACAATACTATTTAAATGGTTTAAAAAGTAGATTGTAAAATAGCCTGCTGTGCAAACAAAACGAAGTAAAACTTAATTTATAAACAAAAAAAACAGGCTTAAAAGCCTGTTCTTTCCTTTTCTCATTCATAATAAGGTCTGTTATAAACCTGCACTTTTCCAAGTCCATCCGCTTACATCTACTTTAGTTCCTGTTTTGTAATCTGCCGTAGTTGAAGCATCAGCTCCATCAATTTGAACATTAGATAATGCTCCACCATCCTTCATATCGATATTATCATCATATCCTTCTAACCAAATATTTGTAATCGTAGCTCCTGAAGTCTTTTTAAATTGTAACCCTGTTCCACCAACAGTTGAAATTGAAGTTAAGTTTACAAATTGAGGGTTACCATTATCTTTATCTCCTTCAAAAGCAGTAGAAAAATCTGCAACAGTGTGAGAAATGTAAGTATTAGTTATAGTACCATTCCATCCTTCTGTCCAGTCTACAGCATCATCTTCGTTATTCTCTAAATATATGTTAGATATAGAAACTGTGCCACCAAAGAATTCAACACCATCATCCGAACCGTTAATTACAGATACATTTTCTATAATAGTTCCAGAGCCAACCGCATATAAAGAAACTCCATTGTATTGAGAGTCTGCATTAATTTGTGCTCCCGTACCTTTAATTACTAAATACTTGATTGATCCTGAATTATCAGCATCATTTGTACCTCCATAAATAAAACCACCAACTTCAGCTTCAGCATCTACCCCTGCAGAAGTTGTAGCGTCTCCACAAATAGTTAATCCTCCCCAATCTCCACCTAAAGCTGAAGAAGAAGAAATCACAACAGGATTATCTGCAGTACCTTGAACGTCTATCTTACCTCCTTTTAATACAGCAATATACACATCTGTTCCACTAGATTCAGCTTGAATTTTTGTTCCTGCAGGAATTACTAATTCTCCACCAGCCTGAACAATATAAGAAGAACTTAATACGTATAATATTGAAGCATCTAAAGTAACTTTACCAGCAATAGTTCCTTGTAAAGGCAAGGTTGTTATAGAAACGCTAGAATTTACCCAAGCAAAATCTGCTGCGGTAACCCTAGCTGTGTTTGTATAAGATAATGAAGGGTTTGCAACAGTTCCATCAATCAAAACATTTGTTAATGCTCCGTCATCTTTCATATCTATAGATACATCATATCCTGTTAAAGATAACTCTGTAATTGTAGCCCCTGATTCTTTTTTAAATTGTAAAGCTGTTCCACCCACAGTAGAGATTGCTGTAATATTATTAAATTTTGGATTCCCATTATCTTTGTCTCCTTCAAAAACAGTAGAAAAACCTGCAATTGTGTGAGAAATATAAGCGTTGTTCACGGTTCCACTCCACCCCTCTGTCCAATCTATAGAATCATCTTCATTATTTTCTAAAAATAAATTAGTTGCAGAAACGGTTCCTCCAAAAAACTCTATACCGTCATCTGAACCATCTATAACAGCTACATTACTAATCGATGTCCCGGAACCAACAGCATATAAAGAAACTCCATTGTATTGAGAATCTGCATTAATTTGAGCCCCTGTACCTTTAATTATTAAGTAGTTAATTGATCCTGAATCATCAGCATCATTTGTTCCACCATAAATAAAGCCACCAACCTCTGCTTCAGCATCTACGCCAGCAGTTGTAGTTGCATCTCCGCAAATTGTTAATCCTCCCCAATCTCCTGAGTTTCCTGAAGCAGAAGACATATATACTGGATTAGATTCAGTTCCTTGAATATCTATTTTACCACCTTTTAGAACTGCAATATAAACACTTGTCCCACCATTTACGGCTTGTATATTTGTACCTGCAGGAATTGTTAACGTTACCCCTGATTCAATTATAAAAGAAGAAGTTAAGCTATAAATAGTACTCGAATTTAAAGTATAACTTTCATCTAAATTACCTTCCATCATACCTGAGTTTAATCTAGTTATAACATCAGACATTGGATCTACTATGATAATAGGATCTTCACTACCACAATTTGTTAGCGTTAAAGTAACTAAAGAAAAAGCTACTACGTTTAAAATTTTAAAAATTGATTTTTTCATTTTTAGTTTAATATGGTTATTAATTTTATACAAAGAAATTGACTTATTATTGAATTTTATTTATCTAAATATTAATAGTATGTTAGGTTTGTGTAATAATTTAACTGTTTTGTTAAGGAATTATTAATTGGTTAAAAGCTATATTTAAAACTTACTGTTAACTGGCTCCCTTTTTTGTATGACAATACAGTTTCATTTGTTTCTATATTTGTAATAAAACTTTTTACTAATTGGGTTTGTTTAATTTCTGGATTCAATAAATTTCTTCCTACTAATTTTACAGACAGATTTTTTGTTAAATCTTTACTCATTACGAAGTCTAATGAAACAAATCCTTTTTCAATAATTTCATCATTATATAAAGAGGCACTATTTGTTTTATCTTCAGGAGAACCTAAAGAAAATATTTTATCAGATGAGTAGTTCCCTGTTAGCGTTGCAATAAATGCATGCTCTTTTTTATCATTATAACTTAACGAACTATTTACAATAAAGTCTGAAGCACCTTGTAAACTAGATTCTGTAATATTATTATATTGATAATCTTCTAATAAATCTTGCTTTAACCACATTTTGGTAATATTACCAGTTATGTTTAATATACCCTGATCATCATCATTCTTAATTAAATCTGTTCTTGCCTCAAGCTCTAAACCAAAAACAGTTGCCTTTTCACCCGTATTAAAGTAAATAAAGTTTCCAGAGGACCCTCTTGATTGCGCAAGGTTGATTGGGTTATTAATTTGTTTATAGAAAGCAGCTGCCGAAAAAAGCTGCCCTCTTTGCGGAAACATCTCGTATTTTAAATCAAAATTATAAATTTCAGATTTTTCTAAATTAGGATTCCCTTTTATAACACGCCCTGTTGGTGATACATATTCAAATGGAGATAATTCTTTAAACTCTGGAAGTGTTTGTGTAATACTAGAAGCAAAACGTAAATAGTTGTTTTCTGCTAATTCATATTTTAAATTTATACTTGGATATAGACTTTCATAGCTTCTATTTAAAGTCCCTATTCTTCCTACATAATTTGCAACATCCCAAATAACAGCAATTTCATCTTTTTCAAAACGTACCCCTAAATTACCAGATAATTTGGTTTCTAAAGAAAAATCAAAATTTACATACCCACCAACCATATCTAGGTCTGCTTCATATCTATCCGCTTGATTCACTCTTAAAATTAATCCATTATTAAAACCCGTATTAGTAAATGTTGAAGACAATTCATCGACAGATGGCGCTGTGAAAAATTTTGCTTTCACACCAACAAAAAGAGAATTAAAACTTCTTTCTTTATGTCTAAAGTTTACTCCATAATTTAAAGAGTACGGTTTCGTATCATCTTCATCATTAATACCTAAAACCCATTTATTTTGTGCCAGCGCATTTATCTCTGTATCCTCAATTTTTTGGCTAGATTTTCTTTGCTGATAGTCTCCAACATGTGCATATTGAATTGAAGGTGAGGTTGTAATGTCTAAAATATTTACTTCATTTCTAATTCTATTAGGCTCTTCTGATAAAACAAAGTTATAACCAGCCGCCCAGTTTAATGTGTTATTTTCATTCCACTTATGCTTCCCAAGTAACTGATTAATAAAGAGAGTCGTTTGTTTAAAATTTTGATCTCTTACAAAAGCTCCTTCTTCTTGCGGGTCTTGGTCAAAAACATAACCTAAACCATCTCTGCCCTGTTCATATAAGTTATCTGATCCTTTGTTTACAAATAAAGTATTGAATCTAATTTTATTATTATCATTTAATTTTAAACCAACATTTAGATATCCGCTAGTATTGGAATTCATATTGTATTGTTCTGCATCATTAAAGCTTGCATCTAAGACATTAGATCTAAAAGCTTTAAAGACTCCTTTAAAATGATTAAAAGATTTAGAATGAGAAGCATTTACAAAAATTGATAAATCTTTACCAAAAATTTCAAATTTTCTTGCAGCAGAAAAAGAACCACTAAAGTTTATTGGAGTAGAAAGTGTTTCCGTATCCCAGCCTTGAAAAGTAATTAAATTCTGAAGTGCATATTCTTTTTTATGAAAACCAAGCGACACATCATTATTTATAATTGTAGTTCTAAAATCATCCGAAAGATTTAAAACATTGGTGTTTGTACCACTTGATAAAGAAATTGAATATCCTTTTTTAGAATATTCTTTAGAATTTACATCTACATTACCAGAACCTTGATCTGCATAACTACTTGTTGTATACGTTTTACTAATACCTATATTTTTAATAATATTTGTAGAAAATAAGTTTAAATTAATATTTTTATTAGCCACATCATCAGAAGGAATTGGCAATCCATTCATTGTAGTTGATAAATACCGATCTCCCAAACCTCTGATATAAATACTACCCGAACCTTCACTTTTTGTAACACCAGAAATTTTAGTAGTTGCATTTGCAGCATTAGAAACACCTACTTTAGCTAATGTTTGAGCTCCAATACTTTCAATAATTACCGTTGCTTTCTTTTGCTCTAATAAAAGGGCACTTGCAGACTCTTTTCCTATAGACGACTTAATTACAATTTCATCTAAAGCAACGCCCTCTTCAGCAGACATTATTTGATTAAGCACTAGTGTTTGTGATGCTGCAATTGTAATTGTTTTTTCTACTGTTTTATACCCTAAAAAACTAAAAGAGACAACATGCGTCCCAGCAGGCACCTTAAAAGAATAGTTCCCATCAAAATCTGTCGTTGTTCCAATATTAGTTCCTATTATAAAAACATTGGCAAAAGGTAAAGATTCGTTATTTGCTTCTTTATCTGTCAATAAACCCTTTAAAGTTCCTTTATCTTGTGCACTTAGTAATTGACTGAATGCTATAATAGCAATACATATTATTTTTTTCATCATAGTTGTAATTTACTTGCACAAAAGTCTGCCTCTATTGTTAAGTCTATGTTAGCTGTAAATTATGGTTGCATTATAGAAATAACAATTAAAAGTTAATTAGAAAGATCTCTTAACTATTTTTTAATTTAAGTGAAACATTAAATTAAACTTCAAGTTGCATATTTGTAGGAATCTTTAGAGATAAAAAGTCATTATAATTTATTAGTTTTTGTCGACTATTTTATATGACAAACTGCCTTTAGCTAAGGCAGTTTTTTTATGTTTTAGTAACTTCTAGGTAACATTACCTTAACATTATTATTAGTTCTTTGCAGCGACAAAAACTAATAGTAATGAAATTATATCAACTGCGAAATGTAGTAATCTTAGGATGTATTTGTGTGTTTTTAAATGCCAATGCTCAAGAATCAAACGCTCCCAAATTTGGAAAAGGACTCTTTAATTTAATAGGACAAGACAGCACTTGGACTATGAAGGTTGGCCTTCGTTTTCAAACTCTTGCAACTAGCAAATGGGATGTAAATAATGGTTTATCCAATCCAGAATCTTCCATGTTAATTAGACGTTCTCGTTTAAAATTTGATGGTTTTGCATTTTCACCAAAATTAAAATACAAAGTAGAATTAGGTTTGTCTAACAGAGATCAATCTGGTGCTTCAAAATACACAAGTAATGCGCCAAGATATATTTTAGATGCCGTTTTAAAATGGAATTTCTCTGGAAACTTTGTCTTATGGTTTGGTCAAACAAAACTACCAGGAAACAGAGAGCGTGTGATATCCTCTGCTAACCTACAACAGGTAGATCGTTCTTTGCTAAACAGCAGGTTTACAATTGATAGAGATATGGGCGTGCAGTTAAGACATCATTTTAATTTAACTGACACTTTTTTAGTAAAAGAAATATTTTCTATTGCCCAAGGTGAAGGAAGAAATATTACTACAGGTAATCTTGGCGGTCATCAATACACCACAAGAGTAGAATTATTTCCTTTTGGTGATTTTAAAAGTAAAGGAGATTATAAAGGAAGTGACTTAAAATTTGAACCAAGCCCTAAATTATCTTTAGGTGTTGCATATGATTTTAATAATAACGCCTCGAAAACACGAAGTAACCAAGGGTCTTATATGACAAATGATACTGGTTTTTATTCAACAAATATTTCTACAATATTTTTAGACGCAATGTATAAGCACCAAGGATTTTCTTTAATGGCAGAATATGCAAATAGAACTGCAGACGATGCTTTTGCAAAGAATTCCGACGGAAGTTTAACAGGTGATGAGGTACAAGTAGGAAATGGTTTAAATATACAAACTGGGTATTTAGTATCTAAAACCGTAGAACTTTCTGGACGATACACAAATATATCTTTAGACAAAGAAATTACTGGAAAAGGTAGTGAAAATCAATATACTTTGGGCTTATCTAAGTACATTGCAGGGCACAGTTTAAAGGTTCAAACAGATTTAAGCTATACAGACATTGGTTTTAAAACAAATCAATTACTATATAGAGTACAAATAGATATTCATTTTTAATATACGTAACATAACATAAAGGTAACATTCACAACTTTCTGTGTTTGTAAATTTGCTTAACTTAATTTAATAAAACAAAATGGGAGATCCATATATTTTGATGTTAGTTGCTTTAGCTGTATTAGCTATTGTAGATTTAGTAGTAGGAGTTAGTAACGATGCTGTAAATTTTTTAAATTCAGCAATTGGCTCAAAAGCAATATCTGTAAGAAATATTATGATTATTGCTAGTTTAGGTGTATTCATGGGAGCAATAACCTCTAGTGGTATGATGGAAGTTGCGCGTAAAGGGATTTTTAACCCTAGCATGTTTATGTTCCAAGACATCATGATTATTTTTATGGCAGTAATGATTACAGACATCCTTTTATTAGATGTCTTTAATTCATTAGGTATGCCAACATCTACCACAGTTTCTATTGTATTTGAATTGTTAGGTGCTGCCGTTTGTATTTCTCTAATAAAGATTTCTATAAATGATACACAAACTTTTTCAGATCTTTGGAACTACATAAATCATGAAACAGCAACCAAAATTATTCTCGGAATTCTACTCTCTGTAATTGTTGCTTTTTCTGTTGGTGCTATTGTACAATTTGTTTCAAGAATTATTTATTCATTTAATTTTGATAAAAGACCAACATACATTAGTGCATTATTTGGTGGTTTTGCAATTACTGCTATTACCTACTTTATTATTATAAAAGGAATGAAAGGAACTCCTTTTTATAAAGATGTTAAGTTTTTAATTGAAGGAAATACAATATTAATAATTGCTGGTAGTTTTGTAGTTTGGGCAATTATATCTCAAATTCTAATACAAGCATTTAAAATTAATATCTTAAAATTAATTATTGGGATAGGAACTTTTTCTTTAGCAATGGCTTTCTCTGGAAACGATTTGGTAAACTTTGTTGGGGTGCCAATTGCTGCTTGGAATTCTTATGAAGCTTGGAGTGTTTCAGGTGTTTCTGCAGATGCATTCTCTATGGGTGTTTTAGCTAAAAAAGTACCTTCTAATGTTTGGTTATTGTTACTAGCTGGTGCAGTTATGGTAGTTACTTTATGGACTTCTAGCAAAGCTAAAAATGTAATTAAAACAGGTATCGACTTGTCTAGACAAGGAGAAGGGCACGAAAAATTTAAGCCAAATCCGTTATCTAGAGTTACCGTAAGATTAGCTATGACAATAAATACGGGAATTAGATTTGTAATACCAAAACCAACTTTGGCTTTTATAGATTCAAAATTTACGAAACCAGTTATAGCACTACCAAAAGACAAAACATATGAATTACCTGCTTTTGATATGGTAAGAGCAGCTGTAAATTTAATTGTTGCAGGTATCTTAATATCCATTGCAACATCAATGAAATTACCATTATCTACAACGTATGTAACTTTTATGGTGGCAATGGGTACTTCTTTAGCAGACAGAGCTTGGGGTAGAGAAAGTGCAGTATATAGAGTAGCAGGTGTTTTAAACGTAATTGGTGGTTGGTTTTTAACTGCTATTACTGCGTTTTTAGCTGCAGCTTTAGTTGCATATCTTATTAGTTATGATATGGTCATGATTCCTATTTTATTAGCAGTAGTTACTTTTCTAATTGGAAGAAATACGTTAATTCATAGAAGAAGAAAGAAGGAAGAAAAACAACAAGTTTATATTGAAAGAGCAGAATTAATTACCATAAATGGTGTAATTGAAGAAAGTGCAGATCATATTTCTAGCGTTGCAAATAGAGTAAATAAATTATACACCAATGTGGTAGATGATTTAGCAAAACATGATTTAAATAAGTTACGTAAAACAGACAAACATGTTGGTAAGTTAAATGATGAAATTGATTCATTAAAAGATGGTGTTTTCTATTTTATCAAGTCATTAGATGAAACTTCTGTGCAAGCAAGTAGGTTTTATATTATGGTCTTAGGTTATTTACAAGACGTTGCACAATCTATTAGTTATATTTCTAGAGCTAGTTACAAGCACGTAAACAACAATCATAAAAACTTAAAGAAAGGACAATTAAATGATCTGAAGCAAATTGATGAGGAATTATCTGCTTTATTATTAAAGGTGGCAGATGTTTTTGAAAAAAGAACTTTTGATAATTTAGGTGAAATTTTAATTGAAAAGCAAGAGTTGTTTACAAACGTTACAGCATCCATAGAAAAGCAAGTTGCTAGAATTAGAACAGATGAAACAAGTCCTAAAAACACAACACTTTACTTTAGTTTACTGCTAGAAACTAAAGATTTAATTTCTGGCTTAATGAACCTTCTAAATACCTATGAAGAATTCTATTTAAGTACAAAACAAAATGACTAAGAAATAAGAGTAACTATTTAAAAACCATGAAATTAATCATGGTTTTTTTTTGCTTTAAAATTAAAAAAAGGCTGCTTATTTTTTGTGATAAAAAGTGTAAACTTTTACCGCTCTAGCATGCCCAATTTCTGATTTTAATTCTTCTAATGAGGCTTCTTTCACGCGTTTTGCAGATTTAAACTTGCGCAATAAAGTTGTAATTGTTTGCACACCCACATCAGGAATTTGCTCTAATTCAGATTTTATAGCGCTTTTACTTCGTTTATTTCTATGGAAGGTAATTCCAAATCTATGCGCTTCGTTTCTTAAATATTGTGTAATCTTTAAAGTTTCAGATTTTTTATCTAAGTATAACGGAATAGGGTCCTCTGGATAATAAATTTCCTCTAATCTTTTAGCAATGCCAATAATGGCTATTTTACCACGCAAACCCAAATCTTCTAAAGCTTTTAATCCAGAAGATAACTGGCCCTTTCCACCATCTACAATAATTAATTGTGGTAACGCTTGTTCTTCTTCCAATAAGCGCTTGTAACGCCTAAAAACCACCTCTTCCATAGAACCAAAGTCATCTGGTCCTACAACCGTTTTTATGTTGTAATGTCTGTACTCTTTTTTACTTGGTTTCCCATCTCTAAAAACTACACAAGCTGCAACAGGGTGCGTTCCTTGAATATTAGAATTATCAAAACATTCTATATGACGTGGTTCTACATGCAAACGCAAATCTTTTTTCATCTGCGCCATAATCCTTTTTACATGCCGCTCTGGATCTACAATTTGTGTCTGTTTAAATTGCTCTTGCCGGTAATATTTTGCATTTCTTTCCGAAAGTTCTACAATGCGTTTTTTATCTCCTAATTTAGGAATCGTTACTTTTACTATTCCACCCAAATTCACATTAAAAGGCACATAAATTTCCGGAGAAATAGAGTTAAAACGCTGTCTTATTTCAACAATAAAATGCGTTAATAATTCTGTATCTGTTTCGGCTAATTTTTTCTTAATTTCTGTAGTGTGAGATTGAATAATAGCACCATTAGAAATTTTTAAAAAGTTAGCGTAACCATGCGTTTCGTCAGAAATGACAGAAAAAACATCTACATTGTTTATAGCAGGATTTATAATGGTACTCTTCGATTGATAATTGCCTAATAAGCTTAGTTTCTCTTTAATTTTTTGCGCTTCTTCAAACTCCATTTTTTCTGCAAATACCAGCATCATTTCTTGAAACTTCTCTAAACCTTCTTTAAAGTTTCCTTTAATAATATTTCTAATGGCTTTTATAGAGTTGTTATAATGACTTTCTGTTTCTAAATTTTCACAAGCTCCTTTGCAATTTTTTAAATGGTATTCTAAACAGACCTTATATTTGCCTTCATTTATATTTTGATGGCTTAAGTCATACGTGCAAGTTCTTAAAGGATACAGCTCTTTTATTAAATCTAATAAAATTCGAACGGTTTTTATAGAAGTATAAGGTCCAAAGTATTCCGAGCCGTCTTTTATAACCCTACGCGTCATAAAAATTCTAGGAAAACGTTCTTTTTTTATACAAATCCAAGGGTATGTTTTATCGTCTTTTAATAAAATATTATACCGTGGCTTGTGTTTTTTTATAAGATTGTTTTCTAGTAATAAAGCATCCGTTTCAGTTGCTACAACAATATGTTTTATACTTACAATTTTAGTTACTAAAACCTTGGTCTTGCCGTTGTCATGTGTTTTAGAAAAATAAGAAGAAACTCTTTTCTTTAAGTTTTTAGCTTTTCCAATATAAATAATTACCTCATTTTTATCAAAATATTGATACACACCGGGTTCATTTGGCAAGGTTTTTACTTGAAGTTCTAAGGGTGTGGACATGCTACGAAATTACGCAAATTTATAATTGATACACTGAATTCATAGAGAGTCTTTGAAATTTAGAGGAAAGTAGACACCCTTTAGATAACCATATTAAAAAATCTCTTTTTAAGAACGCACAAAATTCGCATCTCCTAATTTTCTCTGTAAAATAAGTATTGCCTTTATTTTGGAAACGCTTGTTTGCTAAAAATAAATAACAAAGCAACACCAACAGAGATAAAAGCATCTGCAGGATTAAATATATACTGAAAGAAAGTAAAGAATTCTCCACCCATAAAAGGAATCCATTCTGGTAAAGTTCCTTGCCAAAGCGGAAAATAAAACATGTCTACTACTTTCCCATAGAATAATTCTCCTGTAGTATTTTCTGGAAACATTTTCGCTAGGCTGCGCGTAGGGTGATCAAAAATAACTCCGTAAAAAATAGAATCTATAATATTACCTACTGCCCCAGAAAAAATTAAAGAAATAGCCACAATTACAGCATTGTGTGTTTTGGCTTTTATAGCACCCATTAACCAATAAATAATTGCAGACACAGCAACCACTCTAAATAAAGTTAAAAAAAGTTTTCCTGCTTTACCACCAAATTCAAAACCCATTGCCATACCGTTGTTCTCGGTAAAATGGATTCTAAACCAGTCAAAAAACACTACTTCTTCGCCCAAAATAAAGTGCGTTTTTACATAGATTTTTATAATCTGATCTAATAAAATTGCAATAATTATAGTAAAGATTGCCAGCTTCTTTTTTGACATTTTTTTTAAATTTATGATAACAAAAATAACACTATTATTAGATTTATCGGTGTGTTAAGAAAATATTACCTTTTAAAGTAGTAATTGCTATTTCTTTGCCAGTATTCATTCTATTTTCTTTATACTTTTTTTTATAAAAAACAGCATCTATTTTTATTTTACCAATCTTAGAAGCTATTGTTAAATTTGATTGTTTAAGCACTCCAAACAGGTTTCCTTCAAACATTTTTAAGACCAGGTTTTGCTGGATGGTATCTAACTTAACAATCCCTTTTTCTATCAAAACATTTAAGTTCCCATTGTAGCTTTTAGAAGAAATATTTATATGTTCTCCAAAAATAGAAACCTCCTTATTTTTTGGAATTTTAATAGTTACCGATGCTCTTTTTAATCTTTTTGTAATGTACTTCCTAAAGACAGCGTCTTCACTTTTAAAAACGGGAATCTTAAATTTTATGTCAGTTTTGGTGCTTTTTTCTTCAATTACAATGTGCTGCTTATTTGGGTCTTCTGCATATAACAAAATTTCTATGAATTCAGAAGTTGAATTTTCTAAAACCAAATCATCCAAACCCTTAGTGAAAATAGCTATTTCTTTAGTGTTGGTTGTAAACTTTTTTATGATTTTTTTTTGAGAGAAAGCACCACTAGACATCAGAAAAAATAAAGGCAATATTTTAAGTAAAATATTCTTACCAATATCCATTAACTACATTTTATTTTAGTTGAGCAATCCATAAACTAACTACTGTTTATAATACTAAAAAAGCTTCCAAAATGGAAGCTTTTAAATGTTATTGTTTACGTTTTGCTTCAATACTTAAAGTAGCGTGAGGTACTAGTTTTAAACGTTCTTTTTGAATTAATTTACGTGTAACTCTGCAGATACCGTAGGTCTTATTATCTATTCGCAATAAGGCATTTTTAAGATCTCTAATAAACTTCTCTTGTCTTATGGCAAGTTGCACATTAGCTTCTTTGCTCATTACTTCAGAACCTTCGTCAAAAGATTTAAATGATGGTGATGTATCATCTGTACCGTTTCCTGCGTTATTTTTATAAGCACTCTCTAATGAAGCTAAATCTGCCTCTGCTCTTGCTATTTTTTGATCAATAATTACTCTGAACTCCTGTAAATCTTCGTCTGAATATCTTAATTTAACGTCCAACATACTATTACATTTTTTCGATTAATATTCTACTTTTAATGGTATCAAATTCAATTTCTGTACCATTGCTTAATTCATCCACAAAAACCAATTCCTTAGTTAATGTTTCACTCATAATGTATTCTTTATTATCAGAAATAGACTTTTGTAAGTTTTCAAAATTTAAAATTGTTAACTTAATTTTATCTGTTACTTCTAAACCTGTATCTTTTCTTGCGTTTTGAATTCTGTTTACCAATTCTCTGGCAACTCCTTCTTTACGCAACTCTTCAGAGATAGTAACATCTAAAGCAACTGTTAACAAACCTTCATTTGCAACCAACCAACCTTCTATATCTTTAGATGATATTTCTACATCTAAGACATCCAAAATAATATTTTTCTCGTTAACCTCAATAGAAATGTGTTTATCTTTTTCTATTTTGTTAATATCTTCTTGGTTGAATTTTTGAATTTCAGCGGCAACAAAACGCATATCTTTTCCAAATTTAGGACCTAACGTTTTAAAATTCGGTTTAATTTGTTTGATTAAGATCTCTGATGCATCGTCTAAAATCTGAATTTCTTTAATATTAACCTCATTCTTAATTAGATCTGCAACGGCTAAAATAGCCTCTTTTTGCGCTACACTGTCAACAGGAATCATTATTTTTTGAAGTGGTTGTCTTACCTTTATCTTCTCTTTTGCTCTCAAAGAAAGTACTAAAGAAGAGATGGTTTGCGCACTTTCCATTTTGTGCTCTAAGCCTTTATCTACAAAGCTTTCATTATACACAGGAAAATCTGCTAAATGAATACTTTCTGAGGTTTCTTTCTTCGTTACAGCGTTTAAATCTTGGTACAATCGATCCATAAAAAACGGTGCAATTGGTGCGCCTAATTTTGCAATGGTATTCATACAGGTATACAAGGTTTGATACGCAGAAATTTTATCTGTCTGGTAATCTCCTTTCCAAAAACGTCTTCTGCTCAAACGAACATACCAGTTACTTACATAATCTTGTGTAAAATCTGATATTGCTCTTGCAGCTCTTGTAGGTTCGTATGCTTCATAAAATTTATCTACTTTATGAATTAAAGTGTGTAATTCTGATAAAATCCAACGGTCTAATTCTGGTCTTTTTTCTAAAGGAATGTCTGCTTCTTCATAAGAAAAACCATCAATATTTGTGTATAAAGTAAAAAATGAATACGTATTATATAATGTTCCGAAAAACTTACGTTTCACTTCTTCAATTCCGTCTAAATCAAATTTTAAATTATCCCAAGGATTTGCATTTGCAATCATATACCATCGGGTTGCATCTGCACCGTATGTTGCTAATGTTGTAAAAGGATCTGTTGCATTTCCTAATCGTTTAGACATTTTATGTCCATTTTTATCTAAAACCAAACCGTTAGAAACTACGTTTTTATACGCTACAGAATCAAAAACCATCGTTGAAATTGCATGTAAGGTATAGAACCAACCTCTTGTTTGGTCTACTCCTTCTGCAATAAAATCTGCTGGAAAAGATTCATTTTCATCAATTTTCTGTTTATTTTCAAACGGATAATGCCATTGCGCATAGGGCATAGAACCAGAATCGAACCAAACATCAATTAAATCGCTTTCACGTTTCATTGGCTGTCCCGAAGCAGAAACTAATACTATTTCATCTACAATATTCTTATGTAAATCTATTTTTGCGTAGTTTTCTTCAGAATTATTTCCAACTTCAAAATCTTCAAAAATATCTTTTGCTAAAACGCCAGCTGCAACAGCTTTTGCCATCTCATTTTTTAATTCTTCAACAGAACCTACACAAATTTCTTCTTTACCATCTTCTGTTCTCCAGATTGGTAACGGAATTCCCCAATATCTAGATCGCGATAAATTCCAATCATTTGCATTTGCCAACCAGTTTCCAAAACGCCCAGTTCCTGTAGACTCTGGTTTCCAATTAATGGTTTTGTTTAAACTGTGCATTCTGTCTTTTACATCGGTTACTTTAATAAACCAAGAATCTAAAGGATAATATAAAATTGGTTTATCGGTACGCCAACAATTAGGATAACTGTGCTTGTATTTTTCTACCTTAAAGGCTTTATTTTCTATTTTTAATTTAATAGCTAGCTCAACATCAATAGATCTTTCTGGCGCTTCGCCATCTTTATAATATTCGTTCTTTACATATTTACCAGCAAATTCACCCATTTCTGGTCTAAATTTTCCTTGTAAATTCACCAATGGAACTAAGTTATCATTAGCATCTTTTATTAACATTGGTGGAATTTCTGGTGATGCTTGTTTTGCAACAATCGCGTCATCTGCCCCAAAAGTTGGTGCTGTATGTACAATTCCTGTTCCATCTTCTGTGGTTACAAAATCCCCCAAAATTACTCTAAAAGCATCTTGTGGATTGTCATTTGGAAGGCAATACTCTAAAATTTGTTCGTATTTAATATCAACTAAATCTTTACCAATAAACTCTTTTATAACATAAAAAGGAATCTTTTTATCGCCAGAATTATATTCATTTAAAGTGTTTACGTCTTCAACTTGAAAATTATTTTTTCCTGCAAATTGTTTACCAACTAGTTTTTTAGCTAAAATTACTTTTATTGGCTCAAATGTATATTGATTAAAGGTAGACACTAAAACATATTCTATTTTAGGGCCAACCGTTAATGCGGTGTTACTTGGCAACGTCCAAGGAGTTGTTGTCCAAGCGATGAAATAAACGGTTCCTTCGTTTTGTAAAAAGTCTGGCAATGTGCTTTCTATCGCTTTAAACTGTGCAACAACCGTTGTATCTGTAACGTCTTGGTAGGTTCCTGGCTGGTTTAGTTCATGAGAACTTAAACCCGTTCCTGCTTTTGGCGAATAGGGCTGAATGGTATATCCTTTGTAAATTAATTTTTTATTATAAATCTCTTTTAGCAACCACCAAACAGATTCCATATATTTTGGCTCATAGGTAATATATGGGTCTTCCATATCTACCCAATAGCCCATTTTCTCTGTTAAATCGTTCCAAATACCTGTATAACGCATTACTGCTGTTCTACAAGCGGCATTATAATCTTCTACAGAAATTTTTTGACCAATGTCTTCTTTCGTAATTCCTAACTCTTTTTCTACGCCTAATTCTATAGGTAAACCATGCGTATCCCAACCAGCTTTTCGCTTTACTTGGTATCCTTTCATGGTTTTATAACGTGGAAAAATATCTTTAATAGCGCGCGCTAACACATGGTGAACTCCTGGTAATCCATTTGCAGAAGGAGGTCCTTCAAAGAAAACATAGGGCTTTGCGCCTTCTCGAGTAGTTACACTTTTTTCAAATATCTTATGCTCTTGCCAGTAATCTAGAATTTCTTCTGCAACTTTTGGTAAGTCAAGTCCTTTATATTCAGGAAATTTCGCGCTCATTGTGTATTGTTTCTTATAAGAATGCGAAATTAATCAATTTTTTGAGTTTGATGGAGAAATTAGATAGCAAAGTTGCAGCGTTGTAAAGAAATTACAACATAAGAAATAAATTAGAAGCACTACTTCTTGTCCTAAGAGGAATAAGAAAGCAAGCTTTTTAAAATCAATTTACATTCCTTTTTCTTTTTTTATTCGATCATATGCTTCTTGAATACTTTGAAACTTTTCATTAGCACCTTTTAAATGTTCTTTACCTAAACCTACTAATTTATCTGGGT
>ERZ807291.979-NODE-979-length-47739-cov-11.659865_pt1 | contig 47739 bp, 47 predicted proteins | sample MGYA00521257_ERZ807291 | MGnify/ENA primary metagenome ERZ807291 (study PRJEB31413, sample SAMN03169783) | marine metagenome | biome: Marine; feature: Water; material: Subsurface seawater | place: North Sea | collected 2011-04-28 | depth 1 m m ... | reverse complement strand
GTGTCTCCGGAACAAACCCGTCGGCAGGTGTTGGAGGTGTCTCCGGAACAAACCCGTCGGCAGGTGTTGGAGGTGTCTCCGGAACAAACCCATCGGCAGGTGTTGGAGGTGTCTCTGGAACAAACCCGGTTGTTATTACATTATTATTTTCGTCAATATTCAGTGTAACTTCTTCCATTGTCGAATTGTCAATTATGTATCTTATATTAACTATTCATAATTCTTAAACTGTTTCAATTTTTTAATTTATTACTTCATTGTTGAAAAAATATTGTTCCGGAGTGACATACATCATTTTTTTCTCTGAATATGAGAGTATATTGGATAACTGCAACATTATTGTGCTTAATTTACATAAATGTTTTGATGATAAAATATTTTTACTAGGACCTTCTGGAAATACAAATTTCTTTATTTCATTTACATTTATTTCATAATATTGTCGTATCAGTGGTTCAATATATACATCAAATAATTGCTGACGATTACTACTTTTATTACAAAAATTGCCCTTTGCGTTTCGTGTTTTTTTATCCAAGTCGCGAAACAGAATTTCCATTTTGTCTGGCACAAACACTCCAACCAATGTATGTAAACTGGTTTTATGAATATATAAATGTTTCATATCATCCTGAATTGAACGAAGATAAGTATTATCAATATCATCTAACCATTCATTGCTTTCGTTGTACAAGTATATAGAAACCTTCCTACTATGTTGTGTAGCTGGATTGTATAGTATAAACCCGGTAGAATACAATGATGATGTTGGTCCATTTGACTTGAATGAACGATTCTGTATATATTTTGATATATATTTGTTCTCATCTGTAATATTCATTTGATTATCTTCATAATATGACTTGAATAATGATAGTTTTTTATTATACGGAAGTGTATCAAGTAAATAATTCAAAACTAACTCGTGTCTATTATCATTTACTAATTTAAATATAGATGTATCATTGCTTTTGCGATGCGCTATTAATAATTTATCCATTACTTCTTTGAAAATAGTATAATCATTATCATTGATGTTCCCATTGAAGTCCCCAATGTCCTTTTTAAATTCTTCTGATAAGCTAGTGAGTTCATCAAGTATCGATGTGTAATTTAATGTGCTATTATCTCCATCAATAGCAATATTTGATTCGTCTATTTTAAATGGAGTTTCAATATTTATTGGTATATGCTTTACTTGTTTAATATTATTTCCAACACGATGTTGCATAATTGTTTTCCTATTGCTTATATTTAGAGGTTGAAAAATACACAACTCATCAACTAAAATAATATATCCTGATTGCTGGTATTTGTCACGCACTATTTCAAGCTTATTATCAAACATCTCAGTGAATGCGGCATTTAATTCCATTTTTGAAAATTGACCAATTGGATTTATTGTCTTTATTAAATTTTCTTTTGTATAAATATAGTTTTGTTCAAACGCATTTCTTATCAAACGCTTTATAGTTGTAACATTTATGTATATATGATACCTAGATAGAGTTGACGCGTTGGCATTTTCTTTTAGTTCGTCGGTATGTATATTATACTCACTTATTTTATCATTCGACGTATTAATAAACTTACACTTGTAACTACAAGTATCTAGATAGTCGCACGTAGACGAGAAAGGTCTGTCGCCTATATCATATTGAATAGTTTTATGATTAGAGAGTTTTATAGATACATTTTTATTCATATCACTTATACTCATTGCATTTGAATCTTGTTGTAATAAACAATCGACTGAATGTTCTTTCAATACACGTGAAACTTTACCTATTTGAATGGCTTTATATTCAGCACTTCTATATACATACATATCGACACATTCTACCTCACCGTTTTGTGTTCCGTACATATATAACGATACATTTCGTTCATCAAATGGTAACGATTTATGACTACAACTACGAACACCTCTACCAATGACCTGCTCTAGCCGATTCATATTGTACCATGGTTCTAGAATATGTATTCCGCGTATATTCTTGAAATCGATTCCCTCAGTTCCAGTTTGCGTAATTAAAACAACCTTGATTATATCACCGTGCTTGTTAGCTTCTTTTGTAGCTTCATTAATCTCTTTTGATACATTTTCAGAATATGTAGAATTTCCACTTATTATTATATATTTTTGTCCAGTTGGATGGATATTTCTTGCACGTTTATAAGATTCATCGACAAGAATCTTATCTCTATTAAAATTTGTATACCCACGTTCTTCAAGGGCACAAGCAATAGGTAGAACTCCTCCATAAATAAATTGTGAATAAACGATATGTATTCCCGACGAATCGTCTACATTATTGCATATTTCGTGAATCTTGTGACTGAAGTGTTTGATGTTTAATGGATGGAATATACTATTATTATCTATCAGTAATGACGGTGTATATTTAAACGGTAGTTCGCCGACATTACTTATAACTTGTTTGAACCCTTTCTTACCGACTAAGTTGTCTGGTGTAGTATATGTAAAATCAAACGTCTCGTTGAATATATCAGATTGTTTCATTTGTGTAGATGGATAAACAATATTCAGTGCGTTTAGTGGAATTTGTAGTATTCGGTATCCCTTGAGTGCAAGATTTGAAACTCCCATGTCACTATTCATATCTACATCATTTTTCCTCTGAACTAGATGGTTTATGAAGTGGTCATAGACTCGTTTCTGATAATGTTGTAACTGTAAAGTATAAATATCCAAATGACGTATTTGTTCTACAATAATTTCGTTGTTAAATTGATATCTTGGATACACAGATTGATGTAAATATGAATGTTCTTTATCAAAAAGTGTTGGGTAAATACGGTAGGGAAAACTATATGGGTTTTCGCCTTTAACAAACGATACGTAACCATTAAGGGATGATACCAGTTTCATTTTTCCAACTTCTTCACCAGTAGTCTTGTCAACTATAAATTCGCCATTTGGAGTGAAGACGTCGCTTTCTGCGATAAAAGCACCTTTGTCATTTGAATTTATGAAATTGACTAACCATATAATTTCCTGATAACTGTTGAACATTGGAGTTGCTGACAATAGAAGTAGCCTTATATGTTTTACATCTTTGACTAATCTCGATAAGCTGTCTGTTGTAACTTTTGATTGGTTTTCTTTCTGGCGAATATTGTGAAATTCGTCAATAATTATCATCCTGTTTTCGAATATTTGCTTCAACTTCTTTGCATCCTTTGCTTTTTTGATCTGTATTGATAACTGCGAATAACCCACAAATTCGTAATACTTATCAATTAGTCGTATAGCGTGTTTCTGTAAAACATCCTTGTCTTTTATTGCACCCGTTGGGTTAATTTCTTCTAAAAGCTGATTTCCAACACAAGAATACATTTCGAACTCTCCATTTTTATCATCTAATTTTGTTACATCAAATAGTTGTTTTTTGAAATTATCTTGCACGTTTGGCGATGCAACAACCATTATTTTTTTATTCATTCCCATCTGACGAAAATATCTCCGAGCGTCCTCTGCTATTGTTATAGCAGAGCAAGTCTTTCCTGTACCAAGACCATGATACAAGAGTAGACTATTATATGGGGTGAGTTTAGATAAAAAATTACGGAGGAATGTCTGGTGTGGCCTCAGTTCAAACGTCTGGTTACAGAACTCGTCGGAGAAAGTCTTAATGTCGTCCGTGTACAATTCTTGTGAATAGTGTTGAAATTCTTTTTTTCTTGCAATTTTTTCACTAAAATGATTATCATTTTGGTGAGGATAAATATTGTCAATGTCATCTTCATGAATATGTTCGGCATTTTCTCCAACACCTATATTAGGTTTGAAATCATTTTGGGCCATTGGTAATATAGAGATATATATTACTAATATAACTTTTTCTTATTTTAATTTGAAATGAGTTATACATTTATTAACATTAAATAGCATTTTCTTCTTCTCAATATTATACGGTCTTATACAGAGTAAACATTCATCATAAGATTTCCATTGTAGCTTAGACACTTCACTTTTTTGAAAAAGTGTTTCATCTTCTGTAAGAACGTAATTAGCGCGTGCTATGTAATATTTATGTTTGTATGTTTTATAGTTTGACCCTACAAATACTTCTTCGTATGGCACGACATTTTCAATAAGTTGAATGTTGGTTTGTTTATATCCCGTTTCTTCTTCGAATTCTCTAATTGCGCAATCGAAATCCTTTTCTCTTGCATTTCGCCTTCCTTTTGGGAATCCCCATTCACATTCAGTCCAACTTGTAACACTATTTTTAATCAGCTGTTTCAAGTCTACTTTATTTTCAATATATTGTTTAACGCGTTTTCCAAGTGCGTCGTCTTGTGAACTTTGAATATTCTCAATTCGTTGAAGAATAATACTCTTTTCACTATCCGTCATTTCGTTTATAATATTATTAAGAATAATTGTATTATGTATCGGAAATCGAGAGTGTAGAAAATCACTAAATCCAAAACTACTTTTTCGCCGAATCATTAGATATTCCTTTTCGCCGTTTTTATTTAATCTGAAAATTATCAGCCCCAAACTGATAATTGCCAACTTACAATCATTCGATATGTGTCCTTGAAAGCCACAGTTTATACAGAATGAGGTGCAATGTAATTGAAAATTAGACATAGTATTTTATTTATAAAGATTGTTATATGTTTACATCGCAATCTTTTTATATTGTATATTTGCAATATGAAGTTCGAACCGGCAACGTGGGGGCCTCATTATTGGTTTACATTAATGACTATTGCACTTACATACCCAGAACACCCAAATAATACTACCAAGAAGAAATATTATGACTTTATTCAGAACTTACCCCTCTTTTTGCCGGATGCTGATATTTCAAATACATTTGCTTCACTACTAAATAAATATCCGGTATCACCTTATTTAGATTCTAGGGAATCTTTTGTGCGATGGATACACTTTATACACAATCAGGTAAATTCCATTTTAAATAAGCCTCAGTTATCAATGCAGCGCGCGTTACAAGATTATTATTTGGAATATTCGCAATGTAATCTACAACCGACGTTTTGGACGTACGATAAAGTTATATTTTTGGTAATATGTTGTTTTATAACGCTTTTGATAGCTGTAATATATCTTCATAATCACATAAAAACAGACTAATTTATATTGTCATCACTTTATTATAGGTTCGTAATATAATAAGCAATGTCCAAAAATCAATATGGTGGAGATGCGATTGCTTCGGGGGGGTTTGGATGTGTATTTAGACCAGCACTTAAATGTAGGACTGGTTCTGTTCCACATGATGCCACTCTGAATGCTGATACAGAATATGTTAGTAAACTTCTATACACACAGGACGCAAAGGACGAAATGGCAGAAAGTAATTCTTTCGGTAAAACATTACAACTTATTAAAGATTATGAAAAATATTTCATTTTCCCAATTAAGAGATGTAAACCTAAACCTTTAACTAAGGATGACCATCGAGAATTTGACTCAGTATGTAGTAAACTTGTCTCCAACGGTTATTCGTCTTTAAATATTAACAAGTATCTTGATGATTTCCGCATACTCATGATTCCCAATGGAGGTATCGACTTAAATATGTTCTGTGAAAAAAACTCTAAAATTTCATACGATTTATTTAAAAATATAAACACGAGCTTGATAGACCTGTTAGAAAACGGTATAGTAAAAATGAATAAGCTTCATTTGTATCATCTTGATTTAAAGGCACATAATGTCATGTTGGATATTGACAATACGCGTGATAATGTTTATACAAAAATTATTGACTGGGGATTATCTCAAAAAATAAAGAGTAGCAAGAATGTCTATAACCAGTTGAAGGGACGTCCATTACAATTTAATTTACCCCCTAGTATTATATTATTGAGCAATTCATTTTTAGATTTCATTCACGATTTATATGACGACTATGATACTGTAACTCTAACGCGTGATATTGTAATCGACCACGTAATGAAGCATCTGAGTAATAAATACTTTAAGTCATTCGGTAACGGACACCGCGATTATATAAATTATATGTCACGAATAATTTTTGACAAAACGACTCATCAAAATTATCATATTAAAGACTATTTTATTGCAAGTTACATTTCAGATATTATATTGGAATATCGTAAACCTAGTAATTCTTTTGATAAATCGAGATTTTCAAAAACGCTACTTTCCAACTGTGATATATGGGGATTCTTAATAACATATTTACCGTTTATGAAAGTTGATAATATGGATAATCAAGATTCTATAAAACACGATATTCGCGAACTTTTCATTAATTATATGGTGAAATATTCGAGCAAAACCATTCCTATTAATGACGTTATAATGCATCTCCACGGTATAAACCAAAAGTTAAAGCTGTCAAATAAAACATCACATATTTTGGTTTCCAAAACACCCAAACGGTTTTCAAATATCGTGTCGACAGAAACCATAATAAAAAAACACAGTGCAAAAACAAAAAAGAACAAAATGTTATCTAATACAGTTAGTGAAAGTCCTGGTCTAATGAAGAAAATAGCATTATTAGTGAATAATGTGAAGAAAACCAAACGAAGACGCTGTCCTAATGGAACACGATATAACCGTCTAACGCGTAAATGTGAAACTAAGTGATATACATCTGATATAGATTAATTTATCTTTGCTTAAAAGTAGAATCTAATGTACATGTAAAGTAATGTTTACTGATACATTGTATAGTCTATATTTGATATTAGAGGAGTATTTTGAATATTGCGTTGAACATCATATTACACCATAATTTGTATAATAATATTGTATACTAATATTGTTATGATAGCCCTAGTCCAATCAAATATTATGTTATATCAATATATACTATAATAATTAATGAAATTGGAGGTTATAATTCTCGCAATAACATCATGTGCAATTGCGAATGTATATTATGATGGACTTTTACTCAGTAAAATAAAAGAATACAAAAAACATGGACAAATGGGAATGTATGCCTTTGTTGGGTTAACTATTTATCTTTTCATTCGCAAAGACCCAAGTAAAACCCAAGCTATTTTATCGCAAGCATCTAATTATGTCAAGTATATGCCGATTGATAAAGATGCTGGGTCGATACTAGCACCAATAATGACTTTTACTGGTTCTGCCTATCAAAATGCCGAACACAGGGTACAAACCAATCAAGGGAATATGAACCAGTATAATAATATTCCTTATAGCGAACGTCGCGTTATTGCATCTGGAAAAACATCAAGTAAACGAAGTGTCAGTGAAACAAAAAAGAAATGGGTCGCTTCTCAACAAGATTGGACTTGCAACCATTGTAAAAACAAGCTACCTGCGTGGTTTGAAGTTGACCATAAGACGCGCCTAGAATATGGTGGCACGAATCACGTAGATAATCTGGTGGCATTATGCCGCGACTGTCACGGTCGTAAAACCGCCAGTGAAAATTTATAATCATTTTATTAATAAAATAATGTTGTTGTATTATAATTAATTATCATAACAACAATCATACGATGGGAAAGTATACAATGATTATTAACATTGTAGCATTATTTATGTTTTATGCATTAATCTATAAACATATTTTGCGTGATTTCATTATACAGCGCGGCGAGTACGAAGTGGTTAAATATATGGATTATGCTTCATTGGGAACAGCTATATTGCTAGCAATTGTGGTGTTATATTCATTAACGAATTTGATTCGCGGGGTCATAACGACTAGTTATCACGCTATTAAAATTCTGAAATATGTTATTATGTTATCCGCATTTTGTGGTTCTATATTTGGAGTATTATATACCTATGATAATCATCGCAATATATTTAATATAATTGGGTTGAGCTTGCTTTCTATAATCGGTGCTGTTTTAACTTATGTTTTTGCAAAACGGACATCACTAATATCTAAACTTAATGATACAACTACAAGTATTAAAGACGAATATTCTGGTTTGTCATCAACATCCATGTATATCATACTTGTTCAAGTTATAATACTCTGTCTGTATGCTTCTTTTACAAGTTTGAAGTCATATACACTAAGGGTCGTTCAGCCAAGTGGTAATTATTTGATTAAAAAAAGCGTTAGTCTTAGTTCCCGCAGAAATATTGCTAGTCACGATGAAATGAAAAAAATGTACGACGTACACGGAAATGATGACAGTGACTATCGTTACACGTTAAGCTGTTGGGTATATTTGGAACCAACAAATGATAATAATACTTTCAATAACATTTTATCGTATGGGTCAATGCCAATTATCAATTATAATCCTGCTAATAATCACCTAAGAATCCAGATGGTCAATGTGGTAAATGACTCTCCTACCACTTTATTCGAAACTATGGATATACCAATTCAGCGATGGAATCATTTAGTCATCAATTACTCTTCATCAACGTGTGATGTATTTTTGAACAACACTATTGTATCCACTTCCGAAAACAATATCCCCACTTTGAATGAAGACGCGCTCATAATTGGAGATAATACTTCTGATTTTGGTAGAATAAGAGATGTTATTTACTTTAAGAATATTTTGACCAAACCTCAGATTCGAGTTCTATATAACACACAACGATAAACATTATTTTCTTGAAAAAAAATGATAGGTATATATAATGGAAATAAAATCAATATTACTTGTTTTTCTGATAATTCTAGTAGTCTATTTACTTGCGCGTCTATTGCATACAAGTGCGCGTCTGACTGGTTTAAATGATGCAAAAGTTTTACAAACAATTGATACCAACAGTTTGTCCGGTTCCAGCAATCCTAATATGAACTTTACATATTCAATCTGGATGTATATTGACGACTGGAATTATAAGTTCGGTGAACCCAAAACAGTATTATCTAGGTTGGATGATTCGAAAAATCCAGGACCATCAATCGTACTCAATAGCGAAAATAATACAATGGATGTTATACTCTCTGTCTACCCCAATACATCTGAAGGAAGTGAAGCTATTCAACATAAATGTAATATCGACAGCATTCCTCTTCAAAAATGGGTCAATGTAATGGTAACACTATATAACAAAACCCTTGATGTATACATCGACGGTAAATTAGTAAGAAGTTGTTTACTACCTGGTGTACCACGATTGAATAACAGTTCTACTTTATTAGTGACACCAAATGGAGGATTTTCTGGACAAACATCCGGATTACAATACTGGGATTCTGAGTCTGAGCCACAAGACGCTTGGGATATTTATAAGAAAGGATGGAGTGGTAACTTCTTGAATAATATATTTTATGGATTGTCTCGATATGGTGTCAAAGTGTCATTGATGAGCGATGGCCAGGAAGAATCAAGTGTTGAAATCTAATCTATATTCGCATATATCCTATTAATAATTTATAATATAACAATAGTATATTATAAATGACATCTATCTACGGAGAACAAGTTAATGAAATAACAAAAGGAACGAAAGAATTTTTCGCATCAAATGGTCTCATTAGTAAGTTTTCGTATACACTTATGATTCTCATAGTATTTATCTTATTATTCCAAATAGGCAGTTACATTGTGACTACATTGTTTGCTCCATCTTCAAGCCCATATATTGTGAACGGGATGATTGATGGCAAACAATATATGAAAGTAGACCAAGACCCGCGTAAGGGTAAATCAGTAACTATTTTGAGGTCTGACGATGAAAGTAAAGGTATTGAATTCACGTGGTCGTGTTGGGTCTTTTTAGAAGATATGGATTATAATAAAGGCAAGTATCGTCATATTTTCCACAAGGGCGAAGTTCAAACACTAGTTGAAGAAGAAGATGACGAAGAAACCACTGATGACAACGAAAACGATTTTCAAGATGATGAGACTGGAAAAGTTGATATCAATAATATTCAAAAAAAGACAGGTATAAACTTTCCAAATAATAGCCCAGGTCTTTATCTTGGTCCAAATGATAATACTTTATATGTTTTTATGAATACATTTTCATCAATAATGGAGCAAATAGTCATTAAAGATGTTCCTATGAACAAATGGGTAAATATAATGATTCGATGCCAAGATAAGACCGTAGATGTATATCTAAATGGAGTAATTGCGAAGCGACACGTGTTAGACGGAGTGCCTAAACAAAATTACGGCAGTCTATATACTGGTGTCGATGGCGGATTTGGTGGATACCTATCTAATCTAAAATACTTTGACCACGCCGTTGGTACCAAAGAAATTACAGATGTTATAAATGAAGGTATCAGTACAAAGTTCTATTCACCTAAACCAGGGACATATGACAGTGCTAATTATCTTTCAAGTCAGTGGTATGGGATGAATGACATTGGAAAAATGTAATGGGCTTATTTCTACATATGCCAAATGTTTGACGATGAAACTGACTTATACCGTGTTCTCTGATAGCCTCACAATGGTGTTTTGAACCATACCCTTTATTTGACCTAAGTCTGTATATTTGGTCCAATAAAGGAAACTGAACACATAATGATTCGACATAATCATCGCGAGCGACTTTTGCTAAAATTGAAGCAGCCGCAATATTCATAAACTTACCATCACCTTTTTCAATACATTTATATGATAAACTAACAATGTCGCCATCTATAAAATGAGATGTTGGCGTAAAATACCTACCGTCTATTAAAAGGATTATACTATTGTAGTCAACTGATGAAAACTTATTTTTTAATTTACATATCATATCATGCGTACATTTATACATTGCTGCATATGTTGCTTGGAGAATATTGATACGGTCGACTGTTTTTTCGTCTTCATAATGGACAGACCAAGCAATCGCATTTTCTTTTATGTTGGTTGCTACCTCTTTAATCTTGTCACGAGACGAAAATTTCTTACTGTCTTTTATATCACTATACCTAAGAAGCTCGCTATTCTGTGGGAGTAAGCATGCCGCAGCGTAAACTCGTCCCAATAAGGGACCTCGTCCAGCTTCATCTATACCAATTTGCATTGTATTATCGCAACTACTATCATTTAGTTCTAACATAGTCTGTTTCATTTATATTGAAAGAATAAATGAAGTAAATAAATACATATAATATCTACCATTTATACCATTTTCTTGATTTTTTTCCCTTTGAATATATATATATAGTGATATGGATTCAACATACAAAATAACGATTGTTGTTGTTTTATTGATAGCAGTAATGTTTTTCTTGCCTCTTATATTTGGAAATCGCGAAGGAATGACGACTGACCCAGAAGAATCAGATAGTATTGATATCGGTAAGATTGCTCAGGATGCAACAACCAAAGCAATCGAAGATATGCTTGGAGAGACTGACGAAGGTTCCGAAGTAGCGGACTCGCCAAAATATGATGGTGCGAGTGGACATCGTAAAGAAAATACATCCAGTCACGATACAATGATGACTATGCTCACTGATATTAAATCCGGTATCGCAACCATTGCTGATAGCGATAATAGTGAGAAGAAGAAAATGGTCACCGACAAGTGTAACGTTGAATTAAGTGATGAAGAAGCCAAATGTTATCTTAATCGTTATATTGACGTTCAGGAAATGTTTGGAAAAGATAATATAGAGAAAGCAAAGGAACATTGGAGAACAAGTGGTTGTATGAACAAACGCAAAATAGGATGTACAACTGATGATAGCACAATGTCGTGTCCAGGTACAACTAAAAATGTTCCATCTGATGCTAACCAAGTTGTATATAAGAGCAGTGATGGTAAGACACTCAATGTTTATTCAGGTCCCAACGGAAAAGTAATTGAGTCGAGCGATGGTACTAAGTATGTAATTAAATCCCAGGATGTAAAGGATACAGATGTGGAAAAAACAGAAGCAGATATATCAAAAAATGAACTTTCTGCTAATACCACCCTTCGCAAGTTCACATCATCCACGGGGGAAGTAATGTATGCGGTCACACGTAAAAATGGTTCGGTTCTTATTATCAATGAAAATGGTGATGTATTGAAATTAGATACATCATATGATAATCCAGACGAAGTAGATAAAATCCGAATGTATGAACAAGATAAGTATATTTTGAAAACGCAAGTTGTTCCACCTGTGTGTCCTACCTGCCCTGGTATTGCGCCGAGCGTTTATGGTGATGATTCATCTACAACTGAGTCAACAGACACCAACGATACATCAACATCCACAGCAGAGACTACTGATAATACCAACGGGTCATCCACATCCACAACAGAGACTAACAGTGAAAATACAAACGGAACATCCACATCCACAACTGATGATAGCAGTGATAATACCAACGGGTCATCCACATCCACAACTAATAGTAGCAGTGATAATACCAACGGGTCATCTAATACAAATAGTACCGTTACAGAATCAGGAAGTACGACGCAAAACGGAACCTCTAGTATTGACCAGAATCTCCAGAATGTGGGTATGATTGGTCAAGATTTCGTAGAAGGTAGTAATAATTCATTTGAATCAGGAAATGACCCCCTTCCCATGCTTGCTAACTTTAGTAGATTTTAGATATTTCTCTCTTTGTGATTGATTTTGTTGATTTTTGTCAATGTAGTAGATATACATAAATAAAAAAAATCATCATCAATAAAAAAAGTAATAAAAATCAATATGACTAGAGAAAATCAACTTAGTCATATTGTTACTTTGTCGTATTATAAGTGTCATTGCACCGATAAACACTTATCATCGACTTGGATCGACTCACATTTGGTATCATATGGAACAATTTGAATTATCCCCTTACTTTTTACCTTATGAAGGGGCGTTACACAACCCTTATGTTTCCTTGTTTGTTTCTTGACTACTTGAATAGGTTTGCATCTAGAACGAAAGTGTTCATATCTCTCTCGGACCGTGTCGTAAGTTAGACCTGACTTTTTCCCAAGCATTGTGTTTATTAGTTCATGTAACTCATATACATACCTTGAAAAGGTTTCACGACTTTTCATACGCGCCATTGTCAATGGTAACTGTTTGAAATTTTTACGCAGATTTATGCGACAATATTTACACGGTAGAATATATTTAAGTGAAAGAATATAATTTCTATAATGGTTCTTTTCACTCTGCGATGGTTTGGTTGGATAGTTGAAACTGATTGTATGTAGTGTGTGCCATAAACTTGGTCCCCATACACTTGTTAACATACCATCTCCGCTATTATAATCTACTCCATTAAATAGGAATGGTTTTAGTTTTCGCCGAGTCTTTCTTACCATAGTATACTATATAATAGTAAGAAAGTATTTTCTGAATAGTATCATCCCAATATTCAACGGTTCATACAAAACATCAATTTATTAATAATAGCTGTTTCACAATTACCACTAGATTTACCAGTAGATTGAGTTATTTTCTGATTAACTTTCATCGTATGTGAGTTTCTATCATTCACAATTTTTTGGATATAAATGAAATACTGTCTATCATCTGAAAAATCCAATCTATTTATATTAATAAGATTTCCTTGCTTGTTACGAAATAGCATTATATAAATTATACATTATTTCTTTATATAATACATAAAATATGTTATATACACAAAATAGATAGTTATGGTATACATAATTATAATATGATTCTAGTATATATGAAGTTTTCGTCAGTCTTATCAACGCTAAAGAACAAATATGTATGTGGTTTCTTAATCGTTATTGCTATTAGTTTAGTTATATTGGGTTATTATTGTTATAGTAGTAAAGGCAAGGAAACATTTCTAAATGAGGATGACAAACCAGAAAGCAAAACATCGGAAGTATTATTTTTTTCCGCGGACTGGTGCCCTCACTGTAAAAGGGCAAAACCCATAATGGAAGAAGTTAAATCGTCATTCAATAATAGAACTATAAATGGCTTTACAGTAACATTCATAGACGTTGACTGTAGCGAGGAGACTACTGAAAGTAGAGATAAGATGGAAAAATACAACGTGGAACGTTTTCCTACAATTATTATGAAAATAAATGACAAATCAATTGAATTTGAGGAACGTCCTGATAAAGATAAGATTGAGGCATTTATTACATCACACATCAACTCCGCATAATTCATCGTGATTATCAATAAACTGTTGTGCCAATGTCTTTCCAGTGTGAAATAATGTACTGCGCTCGTTCTTTTCCTGTAGAATCGCGTAGAGTGAATCGACGGTTATACCTGTTGTGGGTATAACTATTTCATAAGGTATAGAAAATGAATCCTCATCCTTTTGCTTTTTTAGAATCGCTTTATAATGATTATAAAATGACATGAATACATCAAATATGTTTGATGTTTCAGTGACAGACTGGCACTTGTTAATAATATTATTACTTGCGTCATTATAAGTATCACTAACGGTTGTCGTAATACCAATTACTTGTTTTTCCTTACACTGTGTTTTATTGAAGCAACATCGTAGTGGATAATTATTAAGAACACCTCCATCGACAAAACATTTACCATCATAAAATGTAGGTTTCATTAGAATCGGGATAGAGCTACTCATAGTTATTGCTGTTACTAATGATAGATTGGGATATGTTTCGTACGATAACTCACACACATCAAATGTATTCAAGTCAACCGTATAGAAATATAATTTTATACCACACCATTCATAAAACTGGTGTAGATTTATATCTGGACTTACCCCTTTGCCGAGAAGGAGAGGTTCTAATAACGTATGAAAAAATTTTTCATCAATAACCCCCATTTCGTTATATATTCCGAAAATCTCAGACATACCAACGTGAAGTGTTTTTTGCCAAGGCCTATTAATGAAATAGTTTGATATCTCATCACCAGTGTAGTTCATACAAATAAGTGCAGCTGTTATTGACCCGGCGGATGTAGCAAAAATACTATCGAGTTCTTTATGCTGAATTACACCTTGTTCTGCAAGTGAATGAACAATACTACATTGCGCTAGTCCTATATGACCACCACCAGAAATAACTAAATGTTTGATTCCACCCATATATGGAATTATACGATTTTTCTAATATATTATATTCTAACTAAAGAACATTATGGCGTCAATATTTGACTTTAACGATGACAATCCTATTGACGATGAGATAAATATGGATGAACTATACGAGAAAAAGCGACATAAAGACGAAGAAAAATTAAATACATATCGGAAAATGTTGAATCGCATTCATAACAAAATAAAGATAACTGCTCGTCAGAACAATACAACACAATGCTGTTGGTACTCAATACCTGAAATAATTTTAGGCATTCCCCATTACAGTCAACCTGACTGTATCGCATATGTAGCCAATGCATTGAAAACAAATGGTTTTAATGTACAGTATACACATCCTAATTTACTCTTCGTATCATGGAATCACTGGGTCCCAACATATGTGAGAGAGCAAATAAAGGAAAGAACCGGAGTACAACTAGATGGTAATGGTGTGATTCTCAATCGACCAAAGCCACCACAACAAAAACCTAATAATAATGACACACAAGGTCGTCCATTTACAACGTCGTCTGGTAAGACAACAAACTTTTTCGATAAACGTTCTATATATCATAAGGACTTATTTAAGGATTTGAACAACAAGTTATAAAAGACAAATATACATAAATTATACAAGCTAATTATTGCTTCTTTAAAAGCCACAAGAACTCTTTGACATCCTTATAATCAGTTTTCCGCTTATAATTGCTCAGTCCCTTTAATTTATTATATGTTTTATGTACGACGGGGATTCGGTATACCTCACCATATGTTTCAAGAATACTATCAATCGTCTCAAGAGGAATAATACCACCATTATTATACGAAAGCAAAATGTACGTACTATTTGTCATCTTTATTAAATTATTCATAGCTGTTTCTGCGTATTTTAGACTATTATAGTCAGATTTTACCCAATTCTTTGGTTGCCCTCGATAAGTATCCGGGATAGGATTGGTCATGTCCCAATTGTTTATAATGTCCAATAAAAAATAATAGATGTTATATGGATGTTTGTTATACGGTGGGTCGTAGTATACAAGGTCCACGTGCGGTAATGTTTTAACCCAATCATTAGTATCTAGTTTTGAAATTTTAACATTACACGAATTACTGTGAAATATAGGCATATTTAATTGTATTGGTTTTGTTATTCGTTTGATATCCACCTTACCCTTTCCTCCGAATGCGCCAATATTATTACCCCCTTTAAAATATGCCGCAAACTGGCCATTCGTATTGTTGTGAATGGAACTTTCTACTAATAACGGGGCTAAAAGAAAATGTTGGTATGATTTTGGGATAGTTTCAATATAATTGCGAATAATGTCAATTCGTTTAGAATTATCGGAAGTATAATATGCTCTTTCTCCGGATAATACTGTATCTGACTTTGGAGCCCAGTGTTTTGATATCCACGCTGGGGACGGTTCAGTAACATTGATTATGCTTTCATTCGCTGTGTCTATGTATTTTTGTATCTCACGAAGTTTGGTTTTATTTGGTGATGCTAGATAGCATTTATTTAGTGTTTCTGAATATCCGGCAATGTCATTAGTATATAATGTAGAAGCGTGCTTTTTCATCAATCGGGATACTATACCTGAACCAGAAAATCCATCCCCAATTGTTAAATGGTCCATTTTCAAATCTGTTTTAATCTGAACAACTACGTCGTCGATAGCAGAGAGCAGTTTTCGTTTATTACCCATATATGTAATTATTTGGGTTTTGAGAAATGGGTCCGAATTCTCCATAGTAAAGAGTGATAATAATATATTCGTTACTATGACGTATAAGCATCAAATATGCGGTTTACACCGACGTCAAATTTTGAATTGTATCTTGCAATTCATTTTTGCGCTTTTGAAGGAGCGCATTATTTTGATGAATAACAATATTACGATATTTACGAATGCCTTCCTGAAAATTAGTTTCACACTCAACATACAATGATGCAATCAACTCGCGTGCGGTAACAACAATATCATCTAATTTGCTATCAGTCAGTTCAGGGTGTACTATGAAATATTCTCGATTATGTATATCATTATCATTATCAATGTGTTCTGTCTTTATCATAAATATTTGTTGAATAATATCCAATATTTTGCTCTGTTTATCACGCATACTTTCATACATTGTTCGTAAATGATACCCATATTCGCGAAAAAGGGCATTTGAAAAATCGCCCTTAACCTCTGGGTCAAATGATTTATGTCTATTTTTACATAAGTTTTTATTAGAGTATTGTGGTAATAATATAGAACGGAAGCTTGATGGAACGTTTGATTCGTCCTCATTGCCTGTAAAGGCGTTATAAAACGATTTAACAGCTGATTTATAATCTCCTTGTTTGTTCGATTCGCTCATAATATATTTCCCCATATCGTAATCATATGTATCTTTAAACAAATCTTCTAGTTCAATAATCCCACTTTCTTGTAGTAGATTATCCTTTGATGCATTAAAATTACAAAACCCTGGGTTAATGGTCACTGAGGTTGTTTTGTCATCAACCTTATAATTGTTGTTATTTAGGAGATATTGTAGCCGGTCTGTACAAAAATTCATCTCTGTATATTTATATTTTACGTGACTTGGAATACTCTTTTTATCACTTGGAGAAACCTTGATTGTCAGTCCTGATAATTCATCACGATAAACATAAACCGGATTAATTGTCTTTACAATTGCAACATACAATGTTTTTAGCTTCATATAAAATTTTGCTATTCCATTACATTGTCTTCGCTTTGTTGTTTTGTTCATTTCCGAAAGTTTTGCAATATCACTTTTTTTGGCATAATTAATCTTTTCCGATTTCATTTTGTTGACAACATTCCCTTTCTCTACACGTTGTTCTAGATAGGCAATTTCTAGTGGATTAAATGTTTTTTCGATGTCTGCCATAGTAGCAGTTATATGTGTGTTACAAAAGTCCTGTGAAATCATATCATCCACCGAAATGCCAGTATCGCTGGTTAAAATTTCAGGAATAGCTTTGTCCATACGATCTAGAAATTGTTGCACAGTGTCTTCACCTGTGCTTTGTTCAGAACCAGATTTGGATGTAGTATTTCCCATAGTACGTTTATAAATTATATTTACCACATATATTATTTTCGAAGTTCGTTCCTTTTATCTAAAAAATTGATTTATAAATAGTATCTAGACGTTGCAGTAGATGGAACGAGATACAGAACGGATGACAAAGCGACAACGAAAAAAACCACTTGTCAATAAAGATATGTGGAATTTATTTGATGAGGAAATGGGCAAAACACAAGTAGAATGTGTTTATCTAAGCTCAAAAAACAGAGAATGTTGTGATTCTTGTAATGCGTCTGTTGCAATTACAGAAGACGGATTTCTTGAATGTACAAATAAGAAATGTAGTATCATATATAAAGATATCATCGATAGCACAGCTGAGTGGAGGTTCTATGGTGCTGATGATAATCACGGCGGCGACCCTACACGATGCGGAATGCCGATTAATCCGCTTCTAAAGGAATCCTCTTACGGATGTAAAGTCATTTGTAAATCAAATACCTCATACGAAATGCGCAAGATTAAGCGGTATACCGATTGGCACGCTATGCCTTACAAAGAAAAATCACAATATGACGAATTTCAGCGAATTACCACACTTTCGCAAACAGCAGGTATACCTAAGCTAATTATCGATGATGCTCTTAGATACCATAAGAAGGTATCCGAACATCAAACATTCAGAGGTCTTAATCGTCACGGAATTATTGCGGCTAGTATTTACATATCTTGTCGAGTAAATGGAACACCGCGAACAGCAAAGGAAATTGCGACTATATTCCATCTAGATAATGCCAGTGCTACAAAGGGTTGTAAGAATGCAACATCCATCATAAATATTATAGAGGAAGATATGGATACGTGTGACAAAACTATTTTATGTCAAACAAACCCAATATCGTTTATCGAGCGTTATTGTAGTAGAATTAGTATGACAAGTGAACTTACAAAATTATGTAGGTTTATCGCAAAAAAGATTGAACAAAATAAATATATCCCAGAGAATACTCCAAACTCCATCGCTGCTGGAATCGTATACTTTGTCACGCAAGTATGCCACGTTGATGTTAATCGTAAAACGATTCATACTGTGAGTGGGATTAGCGAAGTGACGATAAATAAATGTTTCAAAAAGCTGGAGGCTCTGGACGAACATCTAATCCCAAATGCTATTAGGCGCAAATATTGCTGAATTCATATGATTTATTGCGCGTAATAATTATAGAATTAATTGGTCCAAGCAATAATTTTATATTTTATGTATTTTTTATACTATCCATAATATAGTATAACAAATTACAAATGGTTATAATTCCATACATTATATACTTAATTATCGGTATCCTTGCGGGAATATCAATGGGTATAATTGGCATTGGAGCAGGAGTAATCACTTTACCACTTCTTATTTATAGTGGAATGAATATTAGAAAAGCAGTAGGGTGTATCCTTTTAATGCAGCTACTTCCTCAAAGCCTATTTGGGGTTATTTCATACCACGAAAAAGGATTTATTGAGTATCACACGGCACTTACAGTTACATTGGGTTCTATATTTGGAATCATCATCGGTTCATCACTTGTATCGCGTGGCTATATTAATGAAGATTTAACGTACAAAATCCTTACAATTATTCTAATTATAACAGCAATCGCTTTTACAAAACGTCACTTATTACATATGTGATTGGAATGGTATTAAATATATTACTATATAGATAAATATCATATGTCCAAAATAAATAAACAGTTATGTGAATCATATTCCACAAAATTGATTGTCACAAATAAAGATGATGATTATAGAAAAGAAAAAATAACAGACATCAAGATGCAGAAACCCTTTTTAAAATGGGTCGGTGGGAAGACTCAAATTATAAAAGACATTATTTCAAAAGTACCAGACAATATTAATAACTATCACGAATTATTTTTGGGAGGAGGTAGTGTGTTACTTGCTGTTCTATCATTACAAAAACAAGGGAAAATTACAATTAATGGCAAAATTTATGCATATGATATTAATTTATCGCTTATCAATGTTTATAAACATATTCAAAGCAATAAAGACGAATTATTTACATTTATAAAGTTTTATATCAATGAGTATGACCAAATTACAGGGTCGGTGATAATGAGAAAACCTACTTCCTTCGAAGAAGCCACAACTTCAAAGGAAAGTTATTACTATTGGTTACGTAATATGTACAATAAACGCGAAACTGATACGGTTGAATCATCAGCCTTATTTATGTTTTTGAATAAAACCTGTTTTCGAGGTATGTATCGCGAAGGACCCCACGGGTTTAACGTACCATATGGACACTATAAAAAAACACCAACGATAATTACAGAAACAGACCTGAATTATATAAGCCTATTGATTCAAGATGTTGAATTTGCCCAATGTAGTTTTATTAAATCTATAACAAATGTTAACGCAGGCGATTTTGTGTATTTAGACCCACCATATGCTCCCGAGAATGCAAAGTCATTTGTGGGGTATGTAGTAGATGGATTCAACTTGGATATGCACAAACGTTTGTTCGGCGCAATTAAACAACTAGATAAAGTAAAATTTGTGATGAGTAACGCCAAAGTCGAGTTAGTCACGGATAACTTTAAAGACTATAATTGCGATGATATAATTGCACGAAGAGCAATTAATTCAAAACACCCCGGTTCAACTACCACAGAAGTAATTATTTATAATTGATTTGAGAGACCAAATCACTAAATCTGACGTACTCTATACCCCAGGACTCTGCCAATGCTAGTGCAACTTTGGTTTTGTTTGAAACATAATCACCGAAATATTTTGTTTTTCCATATTGTAACTCGTACTCTTGGTTTGCTACGCATACAATTTTAAGAGGTTTACCATATAATTCAGGTATATTTTGATATTTTATCCACGTCCCTAACACCTTTTCACCAGCGGTTCCTGAAACCCACCAATTTGACGTTTTAACTTCGTAGATATATTTATCGGTTTCCCAATCGGGTTGGAATCCACCTTTTCTTTCTACTTTTCGAGGGTTTTCACCTAATACTTCCAATACTTCGCGAACAAGGCCCTCTCCTAGCAGTGTCGTGTATTGTCCATTATCCTTTTGATTTATCATTGAGTTTCCCCATTCCTTTTCTTTTTTCTGATTTTCCTTTTGTTGTTGCGCCAAAGTTGTCCCTATTTGTTTAGTAATGACTTCTGGTTTGTTCGTCGCCCAGTCAATACATTCAATCCATTTTTGAGAAAATATCTCTTTGTTCGCTACGGTATTTTCACAAGAAATATCTAGGCTTTCCTCGTATTCATAACCACATTTATCTGGTAAAGTATCAATATTCATACGTTGTATTTCAATATAAAATACGAATATTACCCATTCAATTTTGTACCTTTGTAAAAGTCTATTTATACAAAAACTTAAAAACAATCATCGTTAAATGTAAATGCATCTTGCGTCTTATCCATATCAGCAAGGGCATATTCACTTACTCGTTTTTCGAAAAAGTTTGTCTTTGATTCTACAGAAATGAGCTCCATAAAATCGAATGGGTTAGACGCATTAAATATTTTAGCATACCCAAGTTGGACACAGAGTCTGTCTGCAATAAACTCTATATATGTAGTCATCAAATCAGAGTTCATCCCTATAAGACGGCACGGAAGGGCTTCGACAATAAACTCCTTTTCAATAGTCACCGCTTCCTCAATAATTTTATGAATATTATCTTGACTAATGCGCGCATTAAGTTTAGAATAAAGTAAAACAGCAAACTCTGTATGGAGAGCTTCATCGCGTGAAATAAGTTCATTTGAGAATGTAAGTCCGGGCATTATCCCGCGTTTTTTTAGCCAGAAAATACTACAAAATGCACCAGAAAAGAAAATACCCTCAACACAAGCAAATGCCACCAATCGTGTTGCAAATGAACTTTTGTCATCACCAATCCATTTCTTGGCCCAATTCGCTTTTTTCTTAATACAGTCGAACTGTTCAATCGCGTCAAACATTTTCGCCTTTTTATCACGGTCATCAATGTAGGTCTCAATCAACTGACTGTACATTTGTGAATGTATATTTTCCATTGCAATTTGAAACCCATAAAAGGCCCTTGCCTCCGAGTTTTGGACTTCTGCCATGAAACGAATACCTAGATTTTCAAGTACAATACCATCGCTCCCTGCGAAAAATGCTAATATTAATGAAATGAAATGCTGTTCATCGTCGTTGAGAGCTTTCCAATGTCCAATATCCTTACTCAGGTCAACTTCTTCCGCGCGCCAGAAACAATCAACTTGTTTTTTATACATATTCCAAATGTCGTCATATTTGATGGGGAACATTACAAAGCGTGTATCATCTGGTGTAAGGAGGGGTTCTTGGATATTTTTGGACATCCTATAAAGTATATATTGTACAGACTTTTATATATATCTAATAAATAAGAATTATACAAATATATCTCACATATTGAAAGTCGCGTAGTACCGACAGACCTAGCCAAGGTTTATGCGATAATATTTTGGGGTCATTATTGCGATAATTAGAGTCAAAGAATACAATATATTCAATACATTATATTCATCATAAAAGTTTATCAACCCGTATTATATAATATAAAGTACGATAATCTAAATGAAACCAGTATATACTTTATATGAACGAGATATGCGTATTCAAAAGTGTAAAGCAGAACTTTCAAACATAAATAAAGAGATTGGACAATGTGCTTACGCGTGTAAAAATGCGCCATATACCCAAGATACGCTTTACAACAATACATATGTTAAGCCAATACGGCAAGAGTACGACAATTATATTCAAAGTAGTCGGAATAAAATATTTAATAAGCGAAAAGCGATTGACATTGTAGCTCATTATCTAGAAACACAGGACTCAAAGAATAATGAGGCCATACAAGAACCATCATCATATCGTCATTCAAAGCGTAATATTCATCGTGACAAGTACAATATTAAGGAAGTATTAAAAAACATAGAGGATATTCTTGAAGAAGTTGATATATTAGGTGAAAATTTAAAAGAAGATGAAATGGTACAGACTAACATCATTGATAAGTTGAACAACGTCATTGATGAAAATTAATTTTATGTTTTGTTTATATATACATGTCCAATACCGAGGGCCTTACTACTTTAGACAGTTTTAAGGGTTTAAAGAACAATGAGAACAATGCTAACAGTGATAACCCTGTTAGCAATGGTACCGGTGATAACAACAATGGTACCAATGCTAACAATGTAGATATAATAAAGAAAATGACGACCATATTTGATAATATTATTGCTCAAAGAAATCAAGCTATGAAACGCATCAAAGAGGTGTCACAAACTATTAATGATTCTGTCGGGGAAATACAAACGATTATTGCACAAAAGGATGAGGCTGTTGCTAACATACAAACATTACAGGAGGCGAAGATTGTACAAGAAAAACAACTCGCCGTGTTAACAGAAAGTTTACAAAAAAATGGCGATACAAACAAGTCTACCATTGCGGCGGCCGAGGCGAAAATTGTCGAATTAGAAAGTGAGTTAACTTTGGCAAACAAAAATATAGATGATACAAATATTATGTTAAAGGAGTCGTTAGCAAACCTTACAAATCAAGAGAATTCGATTAAGTTAGAAGATAAGGATGAAAGGGCATTATCAGAAAACATTGAAACACTTAAAAAACTATTATCTAATCCTCCCGCAGAAGGTGGAGGTCATAAGAAACCCAAACGAAAAACGAAATCCAAACATAACACTAAACGCAAATCCAAGCAGAACCACAAAAAAACAACAAAATATCGTTCATCTAAATATTAGGTTAGTGATTATGTAATTATATAATATTATAGTAGTGTAAAAAGGTTATTATGGCTAATAATAATGATGCAAAAAATGTAGATCTTACTCTCCAAAAGGGTAACGCTCTCAAAGAGAGAGTTAAAAGTTTGGTAGAGAATTCGAAAGCGAATAATGAACGATTAATTGTGATAAACGGTTTAGTTGCTAAACTTGGTGAAATTATCTCCAACCTCCACCCACGCCTTCTTCCTAATGTTCCTGGTAATTGTAAGGAGTTAGTTGATCATCATAAAAGTATAATTGAGGAACTTACCGAAAACCTTACGGGTAAAGAACAAGAAATTAAGGCATTAAAAGAATCATCTACTAATATTGCCAATGTACTGACGGATTTGGATGAAAGTATTAATGATTATAATAAACAAGACGGTCTATCTGACACCATAAAACAACTAACATCAGTAGTAGATCAGCTTAATATAATATTACCTGTTAATAAGCATATTAAACAAGATGGTGGTGGTAAATCAAGAAGACGAAAATACAAAAAGAATAAAACTAGGAAAAAGGTTAAGAATGTATAAATCATCCTATTATTTGTTTGTTGTTTTGGTTACATCCAAAATGTTAGGATGTTTAGATTTATACATTTGTCCACATGGACCACAGTGGTCCTCATTCGCTCTGTCTATTTTGCTCGAAAGATGTTTTTTATCATAAAGGATGTTCCATCGCCCAAGAGGTACGTGTTTATATACAGTACGATATCGTAGCCTATCGACTATTTTTTTAAACACATTTATCACTGGTTTATGTACCATATATACATTAAACATATACATTTGTCTATATGTATTTGTTTAATTCATTTATCAATAGCAGTATAGTTATTCATATGTGATTCGAACTAACCACATTTAATTTTATTAGTTCGTTACGATATTCCTGGTTCTTATTATTACCGCACCCTTCAAAGGGGACAGTGAACTTTATTATTTCCCGCTCTCCATAAGTAAGTTGTGACACCGAATGCAAAACAGTACCAGGAGTAAGACAAATTAACATATTTGGCTGTGTAACAATGGTTTGTTTATTTCCATATTGGTCAATATATAAAAAAACACTATCACTCGTGTTTGATAGTGTAAAAACACATTCGTAATACAAGGTATCATATATTGCCTTATCTTTATGCCAGTCCATACCACTTGAACTTGTGTGATATTTTCTATATTCAGCTGGAAATTTGTCTTGTTCTATGAGTTTTCCCATTGAAATTTCGAGTTCATTTTGAACAGCATATATTATTGTATCCTTAACCTTGGTTGAGTGTGGTACACTTAGGGGGTATGTAGAACATTTAGATGTATGTTCTTGTTTACATCTGTATTTGTCTACAATATCAGAGACCGCATTAAATTCATTTTCAGTTAACACGTTATTGAATGTAATCATATCTTGGTCTTTGTGTAGTAATGTGTCTGATTCCCTAACAAATATGTTGTAAATTAATATACAGATAGATGTAAATATAATAGAAAAGTATATAAGTCCATTGAACATGCTAATATAGACTATCAACAGAATTATATAATGTTCAAATACTTCAAAAATATTATACTATCACCGATACACTTAGGTCAATCAAATCAAGGTGTGGCAAATGCACCATCGCATTTATCGCATATTTTCCATTCCGAAATTTTGAATAATAATATTAAAGTATACAAAGTTCATCTGAATCATACCAATATAGAAAAGGACTTATTAGACATATATTCAACGAGTAATTATGTGAGCGGTACACGAATTAATGTTGGTGGCGACCATTCAATGTCGATTGCAACAGTTGCACATACATTGAATCATCATTCTAATGTAAAGGTAATTTGGATCGACGCTCATGCGGACATCAACACAAAATATAGTTCAAAAAGTAAAAATGTTCACGGTATGTCATTGGCATACCTAAGTGGTTTGGAGAGTCAATACTTGAAGTCATATCCATTTATAAAAAAACGAATTTCTCTTGACGATATATGTTATATTGGCGTAAGAAGTTTAGACCCATTTGAGAAGGACGTAATATCTGATAATAATATGACTGTTATTACATCAGGTGAAGTAAATAATGATCCAACACAAGTTTTGAGAGCTATAGAACAATTCTGTGGAACCGATTCACATATTCATATTTCATTCGATGTAGATGCAATGTGTCCAAAACTCATTCCGTGCACGGGGACTCCTGTTAAAAATGGTTTACAAGTTAAAGAGACACGTTTTTTATTAGAAAACATTCTGAAACGGCTTAATGTAGTGGCGATGGATGTGGTTGAGTATAATCCAGATATCGGTATTCAAAATGGTATTCTTACTCCCAAGAGAGTAACCACTGCAAATATTATTCAACTATTATCAGATAGTTACGCCATCAATAAAAATAAAATTGAAAAGAACCTAAACATAATTCCGAAATCACATATACTAGATAATAACAAATGAGTTCCAGTCATAAAGAGATTAATAAGGATGATGACATCACCAAGGTAGGTGAACAGTACATATTCAATCCATATAATACAAACAATCGTGAGATTACATTGAATACGATTCAAACTATTCTTAAAGCATATGGAGTACCCCCGGTTGTGAACAATTTAAATTTATATAAGCGTGCGTTTGTGCATAGGTCATATACCAAGCGCCCATTTATCGAGAACAAAGAAAATAACATTGTAATTGTAGAGCGTCCATATGATTGTATGCCCCTAAGCACTAAATCAAACGAACGTCTTGAATTTCTGGGTGATGGCGTTTTGGAATGTATAACAAAATATTATCTTTATCGACGATTCCCAAAAGAGAATGAAGGGTTCATGACGGAAAAAAAGATTGCGCTTGTTAAAAACGAATCTATTGGGAAAATGGCTTATGATATGGGAATTCATAAACACCTGATTATGTCACGCAACGCAGAGGAAAAGAATACGCGAACAAATTTAAAGAAATTGGGATGCGTATTTGAATCATTTCTGGGTGCTTTGTTCCTAGACTTCAATAAGCTTGATATTAAAGACGAAGATGAATGGTTTAAAAATATATTTGTAACTGGGCCTGGATTTCAAATGGCACAACGTTTCGTGGAAAGTATTTTCGAAACGCACGTAGATTGGAACGTGCTTATCGAAAACGATGACAACTATAAAAATATTTTACAAGTAAAAATACAAAAAGAGTTCAAAGTTACACCACATTACTTGGAAAAGTCTCACGACTTGGACAATGGGTATAAAATGGGAGTTTACATATGCTTGGGGCAACCGATTCATGAAGCGGAACAAAACAAGGCATTGCCATTTAACACTGTATTTAAGAGTTTCAGTTCGGTCCATACATATATGGAAACACACGATAATGTGTTAGTATTCCTCAGCGAAGGAACTCATAAAATAAAACGCAAAGCCGAACAAATGGCGTGCGAACGAGCGATTCGTTTTATAGATGAATAAGTAACAATACCCAAAATCCCTACTACCCCCTAACCCCCCTAATCCCTCTAAACATTTATTTGTCTTTTACTATATTTTTTGTTTTTATTTTGTGTTATATTTTGTTTCAATCAATTTTTACAGTTGATACAAAATATAAAATTATCAACTTATATATAATATGCTTGAAGAGTTGGAAAGAAGTGGAAAGCCTAAGCCAATTTCAAAGCGGTCGTATAAAGTTATCTTTCATAAACCAAAAGATATTGACCCAGGTTTTCACGAAGTTACTACTGAGGAACTTCTAAATAAACCCGTTGTGGGTACACATCAACGTCTGGTTGATAAACGAAAAGATATGGGTAATCAAGATTATGGGTATTTAAGACAGTTAGCCGTGATGCCTCACACAAAAGATTTTGCAGATGATACACAGATTGCCAGAAAACAGGGAGAAAAAAAATTAAGGGTGCTATCAAATACACCAATCCCAATAAAAGTTAAATTGAAACGAAAAACAAAACGAATTAATGTCAAGGAAAAATCGAAAAACGAGGTGGCCACTGTATCACTTAATGAAGAATTAGTAGTGAAAATGCACAATAAAGAAGACGTCGTTATTATGAAACGGTCAAGCTATTATATGAACAATCGTCAAATATTTATTCAATTTATCAACCAACTTTTCAATGATTACAAAAAAGATATTAAGACCAGTAGTGAAACCTTTACTTGTGATAAATTAGATGCAAGTGAAGAATTTCGTTTGTTAACGCATCAAAAGATTGTTCGTGACTATATTAATTTATATACACCCTATCGTGGGTTACTATTATATCACGGACTAGGGTCAGGTAAAACGTGTAGTTCTATTGCAATTGCCGAGGGTTTTCTCAGCGTTCCTTCGATTGCTATTACAGAAGGCCTTGTAAGTCCACGTAAAGTGATAATAATGACACCCGCTTCATTGCGAACTAATTTTTTCGAGGAGTTGAAAAAATGTGGCAACCCATTATTTAAAAAGAATCAATTCTGGGAATTCGTAGAACTAAAAGAGGGTTCTGATGATATGGCTCACCAATTATCCACCGCTCTACATCTACCAATTTCAATGATTAAGAAAAATAGGGGTGCCTGGTTTGTTAATGTCAAAAACGAATCTAATTATGATTCGCTATCATCAAATGACAAGGATTCGCTTGAACAACAAATAGAAGAAATGATACATCAAAAATACATGTTTATAAATTACAATGGTTTAAGGAAACAGCGGTTGGCAGAGTTAACTCATAATAGTACTGTAAACCCGTTTGACCATAAAGTTGTCATTATTGATGAGGCGCATAATTTTGTCAGTCGCATTGTCAACAAGATTGAAAAGGACCGAAAGTCAAGTGAACCAAAGTTTCTGCCGACACAGCTATACAATTTATTGCTAGATGCAACTGATGTTCGCATAATATTCTTAACAGGAACCCCAATTATAAACTACCCGAATGAAATAGCAATTTTGTTCAATATGTTACGGGGTAGAATCAAGAGCTGGCATCTGCCTTTTGAACAAAAGAAGGTAAGAGGTCACGTTAATACCGAATATATCCGCAGTATTTTTGAAAAACACGACATCGTAGATTATTTGGAAGTCAATACAAATGAAATTATCATCACAAAGAATCCATATGAGTTCACAAATAAGTTTTATGGTGACAAGTATAAGGGGGTCAGGAAATCGGATAAGTTACAATTTATCAGTGACGATGATTTCATTAAAGAAATTATTGAAATTCTACATAAAAATAATGTTCCTATTGCAAAGGATAAAATAAAGATAGATTTTTCTAAGGCATTACCGGATAATAGAGATGAATTCAACAGTATGTTTATTGAAGGGGCTGGGTTAAAGAACGAAGGTATATTCAAACGTCGCATATTGGGTTTAACATCTTATTTTAGAAGTGCGCAAGAATCACTCATGCCTAAATACGAACCCAAGGAAGATTTACATATTGTAAAGATTGAAATGAGTGATTATCAATTACAGAAGTACCAAGAAGTCCGTTTACAGGAACGTAAATTAGAGAAGCGCGGTAATACAAAAAAGAAGAAAAAGTCCGATGCCCTTTACGAAGACTCCACATCGAGCTACCGAATTTTTTCGCGCGCATTTTGTAACTTTGTATTTCCGAACTCAGTAGGGCGCCCCATGCCGAATGAGGGTTCGATAGATGAAGCCGTAGCAAATATAAAAGACGAAGACGATATTGACGGTATTTCACGAAACGAACGGTTAGATAATATCGATGGTCGCATTATTGAAGATGATGATATTGAAGTAAATGAAAGTTACACTACGAGAATTAGTCATGCGATTGCACATCTAGACGCAAATAAAACTACCCTTCTTAGCCGTGACTCATTAGAGACACATAGTCCAAAATTTCTTCATTTATTGGAAAATATTGATGATGATTCATTGATAGGGTCTCACCTTATTTACAGTCAGTTCCGCACATTAGAAGGAATTGGTATTTTTAGCCTAGTACTTGAAGCAAATGGGTACTATCCTCTCAAACTTAAGCGCACCGGCCAAGAGTGGTCATTAGATATGCCTGATGCGTCCCGAAAAAAAGGGAAGATATTTGCACTTTATACAGGAACCGAAACAGTAGAAGAGAAAGAAATCATCCGCAACATATTCAATGGAAACTTCAAAGGATTATCTCAGACATTGGTTAATGATTTAAATGAGATTCATTCTGATAATAAACGCGGGGAACTTATTAAAATATTTATGATTACATCCTCTGGTGCGGAGGGTATATCCCTAAAAAATTGTAGATATGTTCATATTATGGAGCCTTATTGGCATCCGGTTCGGGCACAGCAGGTAATTGGTAGAGCACGTCGCATTTGCAGCCATAACGAATTACCTGAACTCGAAAGGAATATTAAAGTGTTTGTATATCTAATGAAGTTTTCAGCAGCACAGATAAAGACTAAATTGTCCATCGAATTACTAAACAATGAAACGAGTAGATTCAGCTCAGAAAGCAAAGTTCCTCTAACCAGTGATGAATCACTATATGAAATAATGAATATGAAAGAAACTATTACACAGAGCATATTGAAAGCAGTGAAAGAAGCAGCAATGGATTGTGGGGTTCACGTCAAGGCAAATATGAAGGAATCCTTAGAGTGTTTCTCATTTGGAAACGAAATGAATCCTAACGTATTTTCATATACACCAAATATTTCACAAGAAGACCGCGATGCTCATATTGAAAAACTGAACAAAAAAGATATTAAATGGCGCGCAGTTAAAAAAACCATTGACGGGAAAGAATATGCTCTGCGTCTTGACAGTAAAGGTGACTCTACAAATATGCTTTATGATATAGAAACATTTATGTTGGCTAAAACAAATAAGACAATCGATGTTGTATACATTGGTAAAATAGTAACAGACTCTAATGGAATCCAATACATTGATGGAAATATGTAGACATAAACCACATTGAATGTTTAATAATTACACAATATAGTTGTAATTATTATACTCGTTACCGAATTTGACCGACAAATTTGATATAGATTCATTCCCTTTCTATTACATCCGATACCCGAGGAGGGTTATTGTCCTGATTACTAGATGAAGTATCATCATCATCATCTACACAAAAATTTTCATAGCCTGCGTATAGTAGTGCCGCACCAATACAAGACGGAAATACAATTTCGCATATAGTGATATATCCCTTCATCTATTTCTTATTATATGTATCATTACAGTATTTTTAAATGCTATTAGACATTTGTTCATTCAAAACACCGATTACTTTACTTATCGTATTCACGATGACATTGTTTACATAATATGAAAAGTGGTATATCTTTGTGATATGTAAGGTAAGTTATTAAAATATCTTTAATCTTAATAGGTGTGCTTTCATCTATGAAATGAAGATTAATAGATTTTTCTAATAATGAAGACCTATCACAATTATCCATATTACAATGTGCTCTATCTAATTGGATTGTTTTATTTTTTTGTACGCCACAATAATCACATTTATCGGTTGTATATTTAAAGAACATGTTTGTTAAATTTTTGGCTGGACCACCTTTAAGATGTGATAGAATGTCTGCTTTGGTCCCTACTACTGCCAAAACACTAGTCAAACAATTTATTTTCGTTTTTTCTAGTTTTACATCAATATCCTGAGTTCTTTTAAGAGCATTTTGGTATAATAAATTGTCTTGGTCATTTATACTATTCATTTTTATTGTGCCATAATAACAATGTATTAAATGAATTCAATTTTGTTTATAATCAGCGTTTTAAATGTGCAAAAAATTGATTTACGTCAAGACATCAAACACACAATATATAAATTACCTAAAAACAGTAATAATGTTCGATATTGAAGACATTGCTCGGAAACAACAGGATAAGTATGGCTCCTTCTTCCAAAACGTAGACACCAATGTTGTTAATCTAGTCACTGACCTGTGCTCTCAGGACTCGAAGAACATCGACGAAGTGAAGCAAAATCTACGACTACTTATGCGCAAATATCACATATCCCCATCCAAACCTCAAATGTGTTTTGCATATGATGCACTTGTAAAGCACCAGTTAATTGAAATTAATCCAGTAGTGAAACACTTCATAAAAGCCAAGGAGATGCGTGGACTATCAGGTGTTATTGTAATATCAGTAATCACAAGTCCTTATCCTGAATTTACTGACAAGAATGGAGTTGAACAGAAACAGCATTTCAGCTGTAAGCACGATTGCTTCTACTGTCCGCGCGAAGTGGACGCAGATGGAAAAGATATCAATCCCAGAAGTTATTTAAGTGCTGAGCCAACAGTTGCTCGTGGATTACAGCACAACTTTGATGCGGTCCGTCAATTCAATGACCGCGCTTATCAATATGTCATCAATAGTCATTGTGTTGATAAAATAGAAGTTATTGTCCTGGGGGGAACCTGGACGGAGTACCCGCGCGAATACCAAGAAGTATTTATTCGTGACATATTCTGGGCGGCAAATACATTTTACGAAAAAGAGAAAAGAGAAAAATACTCACTTGTTGAGGAGCAAAAGATAAACGAAACATCTAAGTCGCGTATTATTGGGTTGACACTAGAAATGCGACCGGATTCTATAAACGAGGCCGAAATTATCTGGTTGCGATATCTTGGGTGTACACGTGTACAAATCGGTGTCCAACACACTGACAGACGGATTCTAAAAAAGGTTAATCGCGGATGTTATGTAGAAGATGCTATGAAAGCTCTTCAACTCCTCAAGAACTATTGCTATAAGGTTGATGCGCATTGGATGCCTGATTTACCAGGAAGTTCCCCAGAAATTGATAAACGTATGTTTGACGAGATTTTAGAGAGCCCTGACTTACAATTTGACCAGTGGAAGGTGTATCCTACAGCCGTTGTCCCATGGACAAAAATCAAGAAGTGGCATGAAGAAGGAACATATGTTCCTTACACCGATGAAAATCCTGCCAATCTTATTGATGTTTTGACATACGTCAAGAAAAAGGTCCACCCTTGGATAAGACTGAATCGTGTAGTTCGCGATATACCTAATGCAACACGAAGTGGTGAATTATATATATATGGTGGTAACGATAAGACAAACCTAAGACAACTTATCCATAACTGTATGAAAAAGAATGACACCTTTTGTGGATGTATTAGATGTCGCGAAGTTAAAGGCAACAATTCACTTATTCAACATACGCAGATTATTGTACGTAAGTATAAATCGTCAGGTGGGTTTGAATATTTTATCAGCATTGAAAGTGGCAATACTAGTGATGATTATTTTAGTGATGGAAAATGGTATAATATCGAGGGGAAAGTCCAACCAGGAATTATATACGGATTCCTAAGATTGAGATTGTGTAATAACACTAACAATATGTATTTCACAGAAATACATAATGCTGCGCTTGTTCGTGAACTTCATGTATACGGACAGGTTATGACGAAAACAGATAATAATAATATTGGAAATAATATCCAAAGCAAAGGTTTTGGTAAGCTCCTTATGCGTAAAGCGGAAGAAATTTCTGCTGTACATAATTATACCAAGATAGCAGTGATTTCAGGAATAGGTGTGCGCGAATACTATCGCAGTATAGGATATAATGACGAAGCTACATTTATGACTAAAATACTCACTATCAGTGATATTATTTCGTATCGTATAATACACATATTCGCAGTGCCACATTCAATATTATACTCAAACTATATACCCTGTGTCTGCACTTACATTATTGTAGCGATTTTATACAATTATTTGTATATATCAGAATAGATAGTTATTATATCTTCTCAGGATTATATATAATATATATTAAATTAATTAAGTATTTAATGAGTGAGGCCGAAGGTATAAATACATATATTGATAATATAACTCAAACACAATTTAAAAATACTCTATTAGAGTACTTTTACAAATATATTATTGCAAACAATCAAGAAAATTCAGGTGAAGCAGACACGACATTATCTTATTTATTATTGAATATTAATTTAGAACTTCACAAGTTTAGCGGTCTTTATACTATTATAAAGATAGTAGCAGATGATTTAGAGTCACACATAGACGAAACACAGCGTACGGAAGAAGAACCGACGACAGGTGATAAACCGACGACAGGTAATAAACCGACGACAGGTGATACACCGACGACAGGTGATGAATTTATTAATCATTTATTGTCAGCATTACAGTCATTGATTCAAAACGATTCGAACACTGTGTCTATCACAAAAGAAGAACTAGGCAAGAAAGGCACATACTTAAATTTTATAGAATTTGAGAAGCACTTAAAAAAAGCCATCGAACTGATACTGGTCAAAGGTCAAGATGTTGATAAATGTACTTATTCAATAATTGTATTAATATTGTCTACATTTTTATCTAATTATGGACTGGTCTTACACGACCTTATAGATGTTGATTTAGTAAATAAATTAAACATCCCGGAACTTGTGGAGATAGTTGAGCATGATGTTATTGTTAACATTCTTAAGTATTTTGCTAATTTTGACCTTTCACAATATTTATCATCGAAGAATCCAACCAGCGTGGCTAAGAAAGCTAAGGAAATCTTTGTCACCGTTGCTGGTAAGGTGGTTACAACATCTTTCTCAGAAAGCATTAAAGGTGTATTAGTATCTATAAATAACGATTTATTTAAAAAAACTGTTTTTAATAAGCACATACATTCATGTATTAACTCTCAAAACAAAACGTGTGAAGATTTCTTAAAAGAATTATGTACGTCAGGTAACGAATGTTCTGGCGACGATTGTTCGGTCTGTATAAATGGTGGTGTCAGAGATACACTTATAAACCATATTTCAGAACTCGCAACGGGTCCATTGAAAGAGTTTGGTGGATATGAATTCAGCCTCATTCAACAAGCAATGAAAGGAAGTATAATTTGCCAAATCATATCTAAATGTGAAATATTAATTGATAACGATTGTGCATTTCAAATAGACAGTTTTTTTCCAGAATTAAATGAATTTAAACTCATTGCTGATACATCTACGATTGAGCATTTATTTAAGAACATAATGCACATTGGTGGACGCACTTTAAATATTACATCCAATACTAAAATAATCGGTGCGCCTAATGCGACCAGTATTCTTTCAATCGCAGGGTTTAAGTCACTATTCACTCCTCCAACACTCGCAGATGCTGCAGGTAGTGTTGGTAGTATGCTTTTGCCAAGTGTGTTTAGTCTAAGTGATTTTCTTTTTGAAACATTATATTTAACTTGGGGTGTTAATCAATATTTAATGAAATACCACATCAACAAATCAATAGCGAATGCCAAGTCGAACTACTTTTCTTATATGTCTCCCCATTCGAGTATTAAACAATTTATGAGAGATAATTCAGGCAATTTTGTTGAACCTGAAAGGTATACAATTATCTCCAATACCCTTGATACATTCAGAAAAGACCTCCCAACCCAACCCCTAATATTGTACATTCAATTATACTATAATATGTATGTTTATACTCAGGGTGATAATTCGAATGTGAATATTAATTCTACTCTATCTTATAGTAGTGCACCGTTTTTCCCACTTAAAATGTGTTATGATGGTAATTCAACATGTATTACAAATTACCTTAATTACGCTATGGAAAAGTCTGATATTGGTGCTAATATTATGTACCCGTCGCGCATAGATATCATGTATTTATTTCAAAGGTATGCCTTTAATTGTCCCGAATTCCATAAACTTAATAATAATGAATATCTGAATATTCTTCACAAATCAGACAAGTTTACATTAGTTCAAATATTTAAGGCTAATTCATTTGTAAAACAATTACTTAAATTTGTCCTTATTGAGAGTAGTGCGATTAAATCAAAAAACGTAATATCTTCTGTTACGACCGCAATCATTCCACCTATCATTAAAGGCACATTCGGTGCGGCTTTTCGAAAGACTGGAAAAGCCTTGATGGCCCTGGTTGAAAAAGTTGGCACGAAGGCAAGTAATCCAAAAGAAGCAGCACCAGAACAATACATTCACGATTACAATATGAGTAATGTTGACGCAAAAATATTTGATAAAATGGTACAAGATTATAAATCCAAAGGAAAATACGAAATAATATTAATAAAAAATGATACGAAACCAAAAGACGATGACATATTAGGAATAGTAAATAATTTCATTGACAACAATCAGTATACCAATTGTATTCGGATAAATATTGAGCAAGACATTGAAGAAGGGGTACAAATTATAATGAGGGATAAAATAGTAGGAGGATATGGTGATAACAATGAAAGTTTAATGAATGAATATTTTTATACATATGGACACGAAATGAGGGAATCTTTTAAGTCCAAACTTGAGGAGATGGAAATGGATGAGCATTTTCAACAGGTTTCGAAAATAGGAGGAAAAAATATTAAACAACACACTAGAAAGAGACGGAAAATGAAGATTAATGGACGAAAATATAAAACAACAAGAACCAAAAGATGATTGTTGTAAATAAATATTTATATTAATAATTCTACTATCTTTGCGACTACTCTTGTTGATATTTTCCTTTGTTTTCCGTTGTTATCTGATATCTTGAAATTGTCAATTACATTCACATTGTTGCGCAAAGCATCAATTAATAGTGGTAGCGACTTAAATTCTTGTAATAGTGCATTTGCTATGGTATCACTTACGAAAGGTATTTGTTTCAACATAATATGCCACACATTATCCTTGTTAATATTACTATTTTTCACACTTTTAATACAAGATGCATATTGTACAGGGGCATTTTCCACAATTACATTAGGGGCATTTACATCTAATCTTCCGTAATGTAATGGCCTGTCTTTCGTCTTTAAATACTTAGAATAAAATTGTGATACTATTTGAGCAGTTTCATAAATTCCATCAGAAAAACAAAAAGTATATCCACACAAATACGATAGAGAGAAAACAGAGGAATATATCAGTTTAAGCTGGGCTTCTCCATAATATTGGCGAAAATGCTCCTTGTCACCTTCAATGAGAAACATTATATTATGATTCGGAATATCACTTGCATTCAACCTTATCTTCTGTTCGTTATATCGTCCATCTTTGATACTGGCTATGAGGTCTGTAAGTGTTTTTCTCTCAATAATAACCTCATCCTGTTCTTCCTTGTTTTGTATAGAAATGTCGCCGAGCAATAAGTTTTTCACAACAACATAATCATCATATGCCTCACCAAGTACCTTTTGCATTTCTTGTATTAACTTCTTTTCACGGTAGTCTATTATTATTGTCATTGTCTAATGCTCTAATATAATATGTATCTTTAAAATTTAGATGTTTCTTCCTCATAGAATTACATATAATGACCACAAATAAAAAACGAAATAGTAAAAAAGTAACTACACGTAAATGGTTGTTTATTTAATTCCATCATATTTATTTATTAATTTAATTTAGTGGTGAAAATATGTGTCATAAGCCAAGACCCAATGATTATCCACATATTGTTGATGATTGTACTTCCGTTATGAATTGACCATTCAAGTCCTCTGCAAATTGGAGTAGTAACTGTAAATGGTGACGTAAGTAGTCCAATAATGCCAAATGGTGTACACCAATATGCATACAGATGTACCGTTACATAGTGGATAAATATCCACGATACATAAAATATCAATGCCCCCATATATGGTCTTGTAAACACATTGACCTCTTCTAACCGCTTATCCATATTATCGGTTAAATTATTTGTTTAATAAGCGTATAAACGATGGTTTTTATTTCAATTTTTATGTGTAATAAGATGAGTAAAAGTGATTTGTCCACTAAAACTATCCTTAGTATTGATGTTGGAATGAAAAATCTAGGGTTTTGTATACTAATGAAAGATAAAACACAAGACTATATTATTAAGAAATGGGATGTCTTAAACATTTGTGATGAAAAACCGAATATATGTTGTTTCCAAGAAAAAAACGGCAAAACTAACGGCGTATGTTCTAAGCAAGGAAAATTTGTAAAGGACACTCGTGTATACTGTCGAAAACACGCAATAGAATTTGCCATCCCGACTCCGAATATAAACTTAAAAAAGATAAAGAAATTGAAAATGAATCAACTATATGATTTTGCGGATGAGTACAATATAGAATACAAACGACCTATTCTACGCAAGGAACTGTTGGAATTAATAGATACACACATCGAAACATCATATTACAAGGCGGTTGTTCCTATTCGCGCAGATGAAATTAATTTAATTGACATTGGTCGAACAATGAAGAAACAGTTTGATGAAGTATTTGCGTGCGATTTAATGGATATAACACACGTGGCAATCGAAAATCAGATTAGTCCGCTGGCGAGTCGTATGAAAACATTACAAGGAATGATTACCCAATATTTTATAATGAAAACAAAAACTCAGATTCAATTTATATCCTCTGAAAACAAGCTTAGACAATTTAATATTCATACGGGCACATACAACGATAGGAAAAAAAAAGGTGTTGAAAAAACAAAAGAATTATTGAGTGAAGATAATAACGTCCAACTTAGTCAATGGGCCGATCATTTCAATAAACATAAGAAAAAAGATGATATGGCGGATGCTTTTTTACAAGGTGTATACTTTATTACGCAGTTGGAGTAAACATATAATCTTCGCGACATCGTTTCGTAAAACATTTAATTCGTATTACTTAAAATTAAATGTTCTATATCATTCATAAGAATGAATGAGACAGACGTCATTGAGTTGGGAGACATAACAGATTTTGGTGGAAATAATTCATCATCTTCTATGCACGGCATTGAATTATTAATGAATAATAAAGGGAAGGCACCCAAACAATCCATTGGAACAGATGATTTAGATGCCCTCGAAAAAGATTTGAATTCGCTGTCCGATAACGACGCAGGTGGTGTTAAAATATTAAATGATGACCCTATTCGCCTTAATGTTGGTTTCGAGAAGTTGAATACAGAACCAGACACATTTATTAAAATCAACGAAACCACAGTAGGAGAGGCAATTCGAGACACAACCACTAATGAAAAAACGTGGGATGGATTTGGACAGTTCAGTGAGATCCCTGTCGAACCATCTGCAAATATATCAACCAAGCCAGCTCTTCCAAAAGAAGAAGTTATGCGGCAAAAATTCTCATACTTAAGAAAATTGGAAGGATTAGAGAAAAAGGGAGTTGAACTCACGAAGAAATATTCGATGGACAGCAATCTCCAAGAAATGATAGGTGAATATGAAATGGTAGTTTCTGAGAAAGAACGTGAAAACTCCGTGAAATTCCAAGGTAATATGCTGTCCGCATTTATTAATGGTGTTGAGTTCCTTAACAACCGTTTTGACCCTTTCGATATTAAACTGGATGGTTGGGGTGAACAATTTAGTGAAAATGTAACAGATTATGATGATATTTTTGCTGAGCTACACGAAAAGTACAGTTCTAAGGCAAAAATGGCTCCCGAAATCAAATTAATTTTTCAACTAGCTGCAAGTGGAATGATGGTACATATGACGAACACAATGTTTAAAAGCGCGATGCCTAACATGGATGATGTTCTTCGACAAAACCCCGATTTGATGCAGCAGTTCAACAGTGCCGCAATGAACTCTGTAAGTCAAACAAACCCTGGCTTTGGTGGGTTAATGAATAATATCATGAATCCCGAGCAACCTCAGCATACGCCTCCTGTCCCGGTGCGCACCCAAGATGTACGAACTCGTCATCCTCCGTCTAGACCCGGACAACTATCAGGGAATCCATTTGATGAAAGAACGATGCGCCCTGATTTAAACACTGCTCGCGGAAATGTTCAAAACCAAACTAGTGATGACATTAATGACAACGTTACAGAAGTAATTAGTTCTCAACGTAAACGTAGTGAAATGAAAGGTCCTAGTGACATCAGCGATATTCTAGGAGGACTTAAACCCAAGTCCACATCTAGCCAAAGTTCTAATGTATTCGAGCCATTACAACCCAAGAAAGTTGTAGCAGAAACACGCTCCATAAACGATGTCAATATTCCTACATTTGACGATGATTTACCACAAACTGGTAAAGATGAAGGGAGTACTATAAGTTTATCTGAACTCAAGGAGCTTGAATCAGAAGGGTCAATTCCAAAGAAAACGACAAAACGAAAACCTAGGAGTAATAAGAATACTATAAGTATTGATATCTAATTGTGACTTTTATTTTTTCTGGTTGCTGATTTTTTACCTTTCTTAGCCCCTATGCTTTTACCTTTCTTAGCCCGTCTGCTTTTACCTTTCTTAGCCCCTCTGCTTCTACCTTTTATTATTGACTTTTTATTGTATGGTGTTTGTTTCTTTCTAGCATTTCCACCAAAGTAAATAGCATTTGCGTTTGGAGAAATATCAGAATTATTTAAAATCCATTGTTCAAAATCTTGCTCGTTGCGTTGTCCTGTATATTCTACCTCACTGTCTTTATTTTTGAAAATAATATGGGGAAACCCATTAACACTTCGGTTCAAATCTAGATGAGGTGTAACATCTGTGTGGACATTAGCTAAATTCAAATTACCACTGTACCTTTCCTGTATATTTTTACACGTATTTTTCCACGTATTTTTCATAGATTTACAGTGACCACAGTCCGGATGGTAAATAACAATTGCAGACGGGATTTCCGTAATTTCATTTTTAAGAGTTTGGATATCTCCTATATTCCCAAGTTTAACATCAGCGTACGTTTTTACCATTTATATAAATAAACAAATATTATATAATCCAAACGAATATCAATAAAATGTTTGTAGTATATAAGGTTTAATAATTAAGAATTAAGGATGATTAAAAGTATTATCCAAAAAAACAGCTATATTGTTAATACAGGTATTTCATTAGTAATTATCATTTTAAGTCTGGTATTGCTGTACTTATGTTTACAGAATAACAATGAAGGGTTCACCATTGATAATGGTTCTGTGTTTAAAGAACAATGTGCGACAACATTAATTCAAGAAGGAAGTAAAATATATCTATTCAATAAGGAAATCCCAGAAGAAGAAGGTGTAAATCCACTTGTGTTCGATTCATTAGATGAATATGTTGATTTTGTTAATTGGCAACGTAAACAAGGGCTGGCGTGTCCAGTTCTCGCATTACAAAGTGAATACGATACACAAGGCAATAAAGTATATAAACGACGGGCAACTATCGAAGAACCCTCTGTCACTTATGCTAAATCAATACTAAATAAGAATGAAACACGCCCAAAAGTAGCAAAGTTGATTGATGCTAGTCGTGACTCGGCTGTGTATAACCAAAATATGTTTGCTGGATTTGACCCTGATAATCTATATATAGGTGAATTTACACCACTAGACAAGATGTATAATTCGCTCGAAAAAAGTAGTACTAATGCCATGGATAAAAACTGGGGAGGGTCCCACTATACAATCGAAGCACTTAACGAAATGAAAAGAAAAAAAAAGGACAGAAATCAAGAGTTCTCACCAAAGTTTATTTATAAGGAAAATGCTATTCGCACGTACAAAAAGTAATTATTAGCACGTAATATTTTATATCATAAATATAATACGAAATATTATTAATGGTGAACTACAATTCATCTGAAATACAAAAGTGGAATGATAATGGACCTATTCAAAACAGTCATAACTGTTATTCATATTTTCTCAATAAATTAGACTCGAATAATATTACAAAGTGTAAAATGACATTGACAAACAACAAAACTAGAAAAAAAAAGTTCAGATGTAATACGCATCAACCCGGATATTATACCGGACTTACGCAAAAACAATATATTAAAAGAAGGAAACCGCGCACCCCCAGTGGTTTTCGTTATCATTGTAAAGACGTGTTGAAATTAATAAAGGCAGACAATCCTAAAATTACTATTCTTGGGTCATCACGCGACGCGGCACATACAAAATGCCACGATAATGAATATAAAGGTGCGGTGGTCACTACATCAAAAGATGCGTGGAAACACAGCGATTATCATTTCTATCGCCAAGATGATGACAACTGGTGGAGTCATAAAGATGGTCGTAATCCTATTAAAAACGTTGACGCATCTGGTAAACGTATTCGAGACCCATTCTTGGCAAACCGAAAGTATAAGACTAATAATTATACGGATTTTTGCTCATATATGTGCGTACCAAGAAATAGTGAAGATAAAAATTTTAGTGCAACAAATAATACACCCAGTCGTAAAGTTAGGAAAACGCGAAAGCGAATGAATAAATCACGTAAACAGAAAAAATAGATTCACCTCGTTATTCGTCAATTCATACAGTGAGTTATTTTTTTACTATTAGCCCAATCATACAAATGATACTCACAGTCATTATGTAGCCGTAATATGTATTGTGACGATATTTCGTGCGGGTATCATCAAGCATTTGTTCATATTGTTCATTTTCATAGGTTTGACTCAATAGCCTCTTACGCTGTTTAGATTTAAATGACACATTAACATTATCGTCAATCTCATTTAATAAAAGTTGATGTTGAGTATGTAATGCTGTATGATTTGATTTTATCTTCTCTGTCATACGATTGAATTTCCGAACATTTCCGATTAGCTCTTTTCGTAATACGGAAGGTGCTATACTTTCATTTTGTAAATCGTTTAATATAGCCACTAATAATTGACCCACTTCTACTTCATAAAATCTGCTTAATTCTTCTAATCGTGAAGGAGGTATCACATTTTCACTTATTGTTTTTGCGATTTTATCATCTTCTACTGCCTTCTCTATGTCAGTTTGATTTGGGACTGATACACCAGTATTTACTGTTTTCCCGGTAGCAACATTTGTAGATGTGTTGCACTTTTGGGTGGATTTTGCTATTAAAACACGGCGTTTTGGGTTTTCGGTTATAGAATATTCTAACAAGTCATCCACAGAAGTTTCTTTACTATCTCTTCTCCATTTTTTAGGAGTTCGATTATGTATTTTATTATTGTATGAGCTTATACTATAAATAGGCTGTTCCAAATCATCATCCATTATTAATATAATTGTATATTAAAAAACAAATAAGTTAATATACATAAAATCTTATAGCAACAATATTAATTGTTGACACACGCGCGATAGTAGGGCGCATCAATTGCAATCTTACTCGGACGAATAATCTCACAAATCTGGTCTGGTTTCATACCTATAAGATTAGCAACAGGGTCAAACCTTGAAATTTCTGGAAGTTCCGATAACTGTTGTACGTTGTATTTTTTCATAAAATCAGTTCCCTCAGTAGTGCTCATAACTCGGTGTGATGGAACCATGTTATGTGTTAGAATGTTGAATTGTAATCGCTTCAATGTGATTACATTGACTACAATATGCTTTGTTTCCCACAACACTTTCAAATAGTTTCGAATAGTATCGTTTGGAAAGTCATGTACAACTACAATAAGTCGGTCGCTTGGTTTCAGTATTTCACGAATACAGAATAGATCATCAATCGCATCCTCGATATTTTTCGCTTTTAGTGATTTGTTAGGTTTAATTCCAACTACGTCGTTGAATTTTACATATGTTTTTGATTTAACATTATCACTTCCATTAGTTTTACTTTCGACGCAGAAATCTAATTGATTACTTTCAATCATTGCACTTAGTTCTACCATTGAAGTGCCATAATGGGCATCAACGTTAAATCCAATACTACCCAGAACATCTATCAACGTCTTCCGAGCATTGTAAACAATATTAAATCCAGCGCTACTTATCACAATATCAGACATACTTGGAATACTTTATTATATATGTAAGGGCTTATATATTATTTTCAAATCAATTTTTTATATATATTATAATTGCGTAAATTATAATATATAATTACTCTAAAAGAAATGAGCGATGTCAGTGCAAATAGTATAGATGATTCCAGTGGAGCTACCTCATTAACAAAGCAATTATTTGGTGATATTAATGATGATGACCACTCACCCGTGACACAGTCACAATTGAACTCACACAAAGACGATGATGTCAACGATGATTTTATTCTTAAAAACACAGTTGCGCCATTTGGTATTAATATTGACCGCAGTGACGAAATAATATGGTCACAACAAAAAGAATATATTATATTTTCAAACCAACTCAACTCATTGAAAAAATCAAATATTTACATTCTTAATGAATGTAAAGAAAATAAGCGTCTTCTTGATCTGAAATATGATGATTTGACACGGTGTATAAATAACATACAAACCTCAGTAATTTTATTTTCAACCCTCTCTGGATTTATGCAGGCAACACGGATACAATTTATGATAAATGATATTATAATTTCAGTGGTGTCAATCACAATATCAACATATATAACACTCCTACTATCAGTATCTAAATATTACAAATTAGATGAAATAAAAGAATCCATTCAAAACTTGCGCGCAAAATACTCAATGTTACAAAACAAAATAAAATATAGAATTGACAAGCTTGGTCCTTGGAACGAGAAAACACTATGGGAATATCAATCCGCTAGCGAAAAACTAAAAGAGTGGAATACGCTATATGCCATAATGATTGAAGATTATGATGACCTTATTAAAACAAAACAAGAACTTGTATCCGAATTTCAGATAATAATGGACACGAAATCACGAAATAAATACTATATAAAGGACAAAGAACTTAATTACGGCAATCGTAAACGTATTCTAGAATGGACAGAAAAAGAACACGCGCTTGAAGATAAGATAGATAATAAAAATATTGCTCCTGCCAGACGCTCATCAATCGTACTTCAACACGAAGCAATCAATACTTGGGAAGACGGTGTATAATTATCTTCATACATTCAATATCTAAATATTGGTTTCCGCTTCTGTGGAAACCTCGATTATAGGTTGGTCGTCGTCCATAGTGGTATCGGGTGATGATTTATCCGTTACAATCTCATTAATCACGGGTTCTACTTTGTCTGGGTCAACATCATTGAACTGAGTTTTACGTGTCATATATGCAGAATAAAGAATGAACGGCTTTGTGTCAAGAACAGAATATACACTGTACAACTTGCTACACATAAAGAGAACATTTGTCAGTAATACTGTCATTGTCTTACTGTCCAAGTACGAATTGAATATTCCAATCGAACTCAAAACAACATTTATAAGAAACGCAACAAAGGATGCGTTTCCCAGTTTACCATACCAGTATTCACACGATTCGATTCGCGTAAACCGTTTTGGCGAAAGGTGTTGCAATTCGATTGCTACTGCGTCATTGTTTCTTGGTTTAAACCTATTTGTATCCATGTAATTAATCAGGCACAATTCGCGTTTTGCTTCAATAGCATACATTCCGATAAAGAGTACAAATGTGATGAAATTTGACGATAGAATTACTTGCTCAAATGGTACCGATGTATACAGTTTGTCATCAATACTACAAGGTTCATCCCCACACTTCTGTGGAACAAAAACAATAAGAAGAGTACTCATAACAACACGATATAGTTCAAGTGCGAGAGTCAATACCATAGACAGTTTCTGCTGAAAGTCTTGGTCGTTCATTAACACCTGTGTACTTTCGACAATACTTTTTTGTCGAATAAGTGGAGGAGAATCGATATCAGTACCCATCTCGATAATTTCAGAATTTTCTTTTGGCTCGACGTGTGTCATTATTTGTTATAGTTAGACTAGTGATGAATGTTTAATATGATATCGTATATAATATCTTTTATGATGCATCATATAGTCATAATTGTTAAGTCGATATAAATATATTTGTCATTTTTATATCTCCCTGAATAGTATCATGGACTTTTTTCATAACAAAACAGTTCTTTATGTATTAACTTTATTAAGTCTTACAAATGTATTTGGCTATATTTCATTGAAACGGTATAGTAGCGCAACATTATTTGTTCTATTTTCAGTGTTTGTCTCACGCTTTACAGTCAATATGTCGATTGTATTGTTATCTGCACTCATTTTTACCAATTTAGATGTTGTTCTTTACCAAAATTCGTCCGCGTTCAAATATTTCGACTTCTAGCGAGTATCACAAAATTTTTAGGAACATTTTAATATCACACTATTGTAATAATAAAATGCCAAAAAAATGTCCTCCGGGAGTTATTTGTATCGAGAACGTAACCCTATTCATTTTAGTAATTCTAGGAACAGTTATTTTATATTTTTTCTATTCGTGTACAGACTTTATGAAACGTGCATCTGATGTATCGTCCCATTCACTATCCCAGTCACACACATTTAATGACATAAAACTTGAAGCACAACCAAGAATTACGCTACCAGCACTATTAAACAGGACAGACGTATACGGTGACCCTTACGCCCCTCCCTTAAAAACCAATGTTTTCTTAAGCAATTCAGGAGATGTTCGGGGCGTTCCAGTGAATGTTCATACACAAGGACGTCCATCAAATTATACACAAGTTGGACTCCTCACTCGTAATGCCGGGAAAGACACTATCCTCCCTCTCTTTGGTCGAGAGTTACTTTCAAATCGCGATAAATGGCAATATTATACTATGAACGACAAAAATAATGCTATTAAATTACCGATTAGCATAAATGGTAAGAGTTGTACTGGTGAATATGGTTGTGATTCGTTGTATAATGGTGATAATGTCTATGTCGAAGGATATAATGATATATTTAATGTAACTGTATACGAAAACAATGCGATTCAATACATACCGGTTTTATAATTCATTACCTATGTCTAGACACTACATTAGGGGATGTACAAAGTAAAATTTAATCTTCGCAGATAGTATACTGCAAGATGCCAATCTCACGTATGGGTGTCAATACCAAATTAGGAAATAGACCATATAATTGGGAAAAGCCATTCGTTCTTACAGGAGGTGGCCGTCAAAACCGCGCCATTCGCAATCGAATAAAAATGAATGTTCTTTGGCAACCTTGCTCATGCGCTGAACCGGAGCCAGAACCTGAGCCAGAACCTGAACCAGAACCTGAACCTGAACCAGAACCTGAACCTGAACCAGAACCTGAACCTGAACCTGAACCTGAACCTGAACCAGAACCAGAACCAGAACCAGAACCAGAACCAGAACCTGAGCCAGAACCTGAGCCAGAACCGGAGCCAGAACCAGAACTAGCTGATTTTAAAGTTCAATCGACTTCAAATTTTGATGAAATTACAGGCATAATTACATTTGATGTTAAAAATATTGGCGCACGACAATCTACTGGTTTTGCTAGTTTTGATTATAGAAGAATTTTTGAAGTTACTTCCAATATTAATGAAGCAGTAAAAATACAATCTTTACCAGCCGAATCAGCATTTAATTTTATACAAAATGGAACTCCTCGTACTTATTATCAAAAATCATCAAACCCTTATAATCTAAGTATATTGTCTACCTCTTCCTATAATTCTATGTGGGAAACAGAATATACTCTAGGCACTACAAATAATATATATTTAAGGAGTACCCCTCAACTTAAGCCAGGCGATAGCATTTCCTACAAATTTACAGGTGACTTTATAATAGGAAATACATATATGATATGTGCAGATGAACCACTGCTTAATTCGAATTGGCCTAACATCGGCGATACAAAGGAAATAATAGATGATGCTGCTATTCCAAGTAACAACTATTTTGTATTTACTTATAATAAGCAAGAACCTGAGCCGGAGCCAGAACCGGAGCCAGAGCCTGAACCAGAACCTGAACCTGAGCCTGAGCCTGAACCAGAACCTGAGCCAGAACCGGAGCCTGAGCCGGAGCCAGAACCTGAGCCGGAGCCTGAACCAGAACCTGAACCTGAGCCTGAGCCTGAGCCTGAACCAGAACCTGAGCCAGAACCGGAGCCTGAGCCGGAGC
>ERZ807291.974-NODE-974-length-47806-cov-5.729367_pt1 | contig 47806 bp, 50 predicted proteins | sample MGYA00521257_ERZ807291 | MGnify/ENA primary metagenome ERZ807291 (study PRJEB31413, sample SAMN03169783) | marine metagenome | biome: Marine; feature: Water; material: Subsurface seawater | place: North Sea | collected 2011-04-28 | depth 1 m m ... | reverse complement strand
TTTCTTTTTGTTCTCTCAAACTCTTTTGTTGAAAGTCTGTGGTTGTCTCTTAAAAAGTCCGTTTACTCGCCGCAACTGGGACAAAAAACCGCAGGCAATCTACTTTTAATGCTACCGTAGTGTCAATTTATTACGGTTTGTTTATCACCCAATTGGATCTATTCAATCACAGTAACAAAACATTGCTGGCGAATAATGATATTTTCGCTATTGCAGCTTCGCTCGCCCATCTCCCTGGCTTCGTCTTTCTCGACAGCCACAGAGGATCGGCCTCAGCTACGTATGACATTGTAGCCGCTATGCCACGTGCGGTCATTCAGCTCGACGCTTTCCAGGGTGACTTGAACGCGTGGATGGCGTCCATTGAATCATGTTTAACGCGGGAATCTTCTCCTAATTCAGCGCTTATTAGCATCGGCTTTGTGGACTACGACAGTGCCGCTGCTAAGCATGGAGTGAAGCAAGCATCCAGCCGGTCTGCAATGGCAGGTTTGTACGATTGGTGTGTGGTCAAGGATAAGCGCACACGAGAGAGCTGGTATGTGACTTCGGATTCGTGCTCTCAGAGCATTGAGACCCTGCAAGCATTGCTAAGCGAGCCTACGGATGAGGCGCGTGACTTTACCCTCACTTGCCCCTTTAGCCCCCATTTGAGCCAGAGAGGCTATACGGCGGCCATAGAGCGCATTCGCGACTATATCATCGCAGGCGACTGCTACCAGGTTAACTACGCTCAACAATTCTCAGCGGGCTGCGAGGGGCATCCTTTTGAGGCCTATCGGAAGCTCAGGGATGTGGCTCCGGGAGATTTTTCAGCCTATTTAAGCTTGGCAGACGGGCACGCGATATTATCGCTCTCTCCCGAGAGGTTCTTGTCGACACACAATGGAAAAATAACAACACAGCCCATTAAAGGCACGCGCCCCCGCCACAAAGATCCTGACACAGATCAAGCGATTGCTGATTCACTGTTGAACTCAGTGAAAGATCGTGCCGAAAACATCATGATCACTGATTTGCTGCGCAATGATCTCGGCAAACTCTGCGTACCCGGAAGCGTTGACACACCGGAAATCTGTTCACTACACAGTTATGAGAATGTTCATCATTTGGTCAGTCGTATTGAGGGAGCGCTGCGTGATGATATATCTCCCGGGGAAGCCCTTATCGGTTGCTCTCCGGGAGGCTCAATCACAGGGGCACCAAAGCGCCGGGCAATGGAGATTATCGCGGAGCTTGAGAATACGCCACGCGGCGCTTATTGCGGGTCTATTTTCGCCATTGCTGGTGATGGATGGATGGAATCAAGTGTTGCTATACGCACGCTGGAAGTGAATGACGATAGGATTACCTGCTGGGGCGGCGGCGGCATTGTGTTTGACTCAAATGCCGATGCTGAATATCAGGAAACCTTCGACAAAGTGGGCGCATTCATGCGCGCCCTAGAAAATCAATAAAGGACCAAGCCCTTAGATTGAGACGCTCCTGCTCAGTAAACGGGGAGCTCTATGTGCTCATACAGTTCTGCTCGCTCACTCGGGTGTGCTCTCGAGAGCGCCTCCTGTACGATTTCGCGAGTCAGGTGAGGAGCAAGCTCGACGATAAAATCGTACATATATCCGCGCAGAAAGGTACCCTTTCTAAATCCTAGGCTCGTAACGCTCGACGCAAACAAATGACTGGCATCAAGTTTTACCAGGTCGGTATCGAGCTCCTCATCATAAGCAAGCCCAGCGATGATGCCTATGCCAAGCCCTAAGCGTACGTAGGTCTTAATAACGTCAGCATCAACGGCTGTAAATGTCACTTTTGGCGTCAGTCCTCGGTTATTGAAGGCATCGTCTAATTTTGACCGGCCCGTAAAACCGAAGGTATAGGTCACGATCGGATACTCGGCAACAGCCTCTAGGGTCACTTTTTCGACTGACGCTAGGGGGTGGTCTTTCGGTACGACAATACACCGGTTCCATCGGAAGCACGGCAGCATAACCAGGTCGGAAAACAGCTCCAAAGCTTCGGTCGCTATAGCGAAATCCACCGAGCCCTCCGCTGCCATCTCGGCAATTTGCATCGGTGTACCCTGCTGCATTTGCAGTGATACTTCGGGGTAGCTCGCCATGAATTCCTTAATGATTCCAGGCAAAACATAGCGCGCTTGCGTATGCGTTGTCGCAATAGACAACGTGCCACTTTTCTCATTGGAAAATTCTTGCGCGACTCGCTTTATTGATTCGGCTTTACGCAGAATCTCACCTGCGAGCTCTAGAATGACCTCTCCGGCAGGCGTCACATGCGTTAAGTGCTTACCGCTGCGAGCAAAAACTTCTACGCCGAGCTCGTCTTCCAAAAGCCGAATTTGCTTACTTATACCGGGCTGAGAAGTAAACAAACTCTGCGCTGTTGCAGAGACGTTGAGGTCATGATGCGCCACTTCCCATATGTAACGGAGCTGCTGAAGTTTCATCGGAACACCGCCTGTATTATAAAATTGGCTAGAGTTAACGTTATCGTGACTGAAGATAAGTCGCCAGTGTTTTTGGAATAAAATAACGGTTTTTTATGCGCTCAAGGCCTGCTTAGGGACAAGCGATACCCGATTTGAGGCTAAGGCGTCGGGCTTAGTCCTACGTATTGGCAATACCGTGTGGCACATGTCCCGTTGTGACGTGCTCAGCGGCGAGGTCGCAGTGCGTTTCTTGGTCGTCAAAAAACACGTCAGCGCGATACGCCCGTAGGAAGTCGGTCTTCTTGAGGCCGCCAAGAAAAATAGACTCGTCAATACGAATATCCCAGGCTCGCAAGGTTCGTATGACCCGTTCGTGAGCGGGTGCCGATCTAGCGGTCACCAACGCCGTTCGAATCGGGGCTTCACTCGCAGGGAAAGCTTGTTGCAACTTCTGCAACGCGGCCAAAAAGCTTTTGAAAGGTCCGCCCTGCAGAGGCTCATGGCGCGCTGCCCGCTCACTCGCGGTAAAAGCTTCTAGACCTTCTGTTTTAAAAACTCGCTCTGCCTCATCGGAAAACAGCACGGCGTCTCCATCGAACGCGAAGCGAAGCTGCTCGCCCTCCGAATCACCGCGGTTTCGTGAAACCAACGTTGCAGCAGCCACATTGTTCTCTAAGGCCATTCGTACATCTTGAGGCTCAGCGGATAGAAATAACTGGCAACCAAACGCATGGATGTATCGCCAGGGTGATTCACCCCCGCAAAAGGCAGCACGCGTAATCGGTAGTTGATAGTGCTCTATGGAATTGAATACGCGTAAGCCAGTGTCTGCACTGTTGCGCGAAAGCAGCACGACTTCCACTCCGAGAGGCTCGTCAAGACGATTATTGAGTGCGAGCAATTTTTTCACCACGCCAAACGCGGTTCCGGGCTCTAGGGGCGTTTGCTCATTATCGATTTGATAACGTGAATAAGCTTCTAGCCCCTCTTCTTTAAAAACCCGGTGCGCATCATCGAGATTGAACAGTGCTCGCGATGAAATAGCGACAATGAGTTTTTCTGGCGGCAGTGCGCTCATTCTAAAACGCCGAGACCATTATCATCATTGTCCACATCCGATTGGCGTGCAAAATACTCTTTACTGAGACGGAAGACGACCGGCGACAGCAATAGTAGTGCGATCAAGTTAGGAATCGCCATGAATGCGTTTAGAGTATCGGCAATGAGCCAGACGATACCTAAGTTCAATCCAGCTCCTACCGGTATTGCCAATACCCATAAAACACGGAAAGGCATAATGGCGCGTGCGCCGAAGAGATAAACAACGCAGCGTTCGCCATAGAATGACCAGCCAATCATGGTAGTAGTCGCAAAAACCACGACGCCAATTGTTACTACCCACTCGCCGCCAGGAAAGGCAGAGCCGAATGCCATTGCGGTTAGGCTTGCTCCCGACTGACCGCTGTCCAGTACCCCAGTAAGAATAATCACCAAACCGGTCATCGTGCACACCAAGAGCGTATCGATAAACGTTCCCAGCATGGCAATCATGCCCTGCTCAACCGGTTCGTTAGTTTGTGCCGCTGCATGCGCTATGGGCGCGCTACCCAGTCCGGCTTCGTTGGAAAAAATACCGCGCGCGACACCAAAGCGGATGGCAGCCCAAACGGTTGCACCTGCAAACCCACCTGCGGCTGACGCACCATTAAATGCTGAGTCGATAATTGTCATGATGGCCTCGGGTACTTGCTGAATATTGAGTGCAATCACGATCACACTCATCAACATGTATGCTACCGCCATCATTGGCACCACAGCGCCGGCGGTAGCAGCGATACGCTGAATACCGCCAAGAATGACGCCACCGACCAGAATCATTAATACCACCCCCGTAACTTGCCACGGTATATCGAGATTGTCGGTGAGGACCTGTGCGACCGAGTTAGACTGCACCGTGTTGGCTAAACCGAAGCCTGCCATGCCGCCGAAAAGAGCAAATGCTGTGGCGAGCCAGGCCCACCTTTTGCCAAGACCGTTACGGATATAGTACATCGGACCACCACTATACCCCCCCAGCTCATCCCGCTCCCGGTAGTGCACAGCAAGCACTCCTTCCGCGTATTTTGTAGCCAATCCAAACAGTGCCGTAATCCACATCCAAAAGAGTGCTCCGGGGCCACCAAGCGTGATTGCCGTCGCGACCCCTGCAATATTGCCGGTTCCAATCGTGGCTGATAGGGAGGTCATTAACGCCCTGAACGGGGGTATATCGCCCGCACCGTGACTGCTGAAACCCGTAAACAGAAGTTTAAATGCCAAGGGTAAACGTCGCAGAGAAAGAAAGCCGAGACCCAACGTTAGAAAAATGCCTGTTCCCAGCAATAAAACGAGCATGGCGGGGCCCCATGCGTAGCCATTAACCGTGGTAATGAACCCTTCCATGTCACTTGCTCCGTTTTATTCGCTTGCTCAAAACTCTAATAAGCCCGCTAACTGTTGATGGTGCGGAAATAAGCCAAAGATACCGCCCGTGTGCACAAATACAATGTCTTGGTGCGCTCCGATTCTGTCGTTCTTGATCAACTCGAGCATGCCGTAAAAAGCTTTACCCGTGTAGACAGGATCTAGCACCACCCCTTCCAGCGCAGCGAGTTCAGCAATTAACGCATAAATTTCAGTGCCCGCACGACCGTAGCCTGGGCCCACAAAGTCATCGATGGTTATCGGGTTCCTTCGAAGCGCGGGCAAGTCGGGCCACTGTTTGCGAGCTTCCTCAATGTCATCAATAACTTTTTTATTAAACCATGTGCTGTCATCACTCACGGCTATCCCGATTACATCAATGTTCGCCGAGGCCATGTCCATGCCTAACGTCAGCCCAGCCTGGGTCCCACCTGATCCCGTCGCAGTGACGACAGCCGCGTCGGTGATCCCTTGATTGCTAAAGTCTGTAAGCAGTTCGCGCGCCGCAGCAATATATCCCCAGATACCGATTCCGTTACTGCCACCGGTGGGAATGATCAATGGGTTTCGCCCTAGCAGACGGTGTCGCTCGGCAGTTTGCTCCAATAGCTCGACTAAATGGCGTTGATAATGAGGCGCCTCGACCACTTGGATGTCTGCACCAAACAGCTTGTCGAGCAGCGTATTACCAGAGGGCTCTGCCGTTTTACCGCGAAGCACTAACTCACAGTGCCAACCTAGCTGAGCGCACACAGCAGCGGTCGCTCGAGCATGATTGCTCTGCAGACCGCCGCAGGTTATCAGTGTATCTATGCCGCGAGCCTTTGCGTAGGCCGCAAAAAATTCGAGCTTACGGACTTTGTTACCCGTAAGAGTGGTGCCCGTGAGGTCGTCACGTTTAACCCAAATCCTTCGTCCAGCACCCCAGCGCTTGCTTGCTCTGGTTAATAGTTGAAAAGGCGTCGGGCAGCGAGCCAAATCGACTCGCTCAGGTAATTGAATGTTATTCCGCACCAACAGACTTCAAGGTGCCTTTAGGTAGCACCGCGTTAACGTGTACTCGTTGGAATTTGAGATTGACGCTACTGGCCACCTGCAATGTTACATAGTTGTCATCGAGACCGATGATCTTCCCGAGCATACCCGATGAGGTGATGACCTCGTCGCCCTTACTCAAGGCGCCTATCATCTCTTGGTGCTCTTTCTGGCGCTTGCGCTGAGGTCTGATGGCGATGAAGTAAAACAAGCCAAACAGTACAACAAGAAAGCCAATTTGAAAAAACTCTCCACCTGCTGCCTGGCCTCCAGCTTGCTGAGCGTAAGCGTTTGCAATAAACATGTATCCTCCGGTTGTGAATAGAATGAAATCGGGTATATCAAATAATCGGCCGCTACTTTACGTAACCAAAGCCACTGATAGCAACGTATATCGCATGCCTTCGCGCTTTTAACGCCCCTTATGCCGAAAACGGCGTGTCAAAATCGATAATCAAGGGCGCATGGTCAGAGAAGCGCTGCTCACGATACACCGACGCCGCGACGGTACGCTCGGCAATTCCGGGTGTTGTAAGCATGTAGTCTAAGCGCCAGCCAACGTTCTTCGCCCACGCCTGGCCTCTGTTAGACCACCACGTGTACTCCTCGGGCTCAGGCTTCACACACCTGAAGACGTCAACCCAGCCTAGGTCATCGAGCACCCTCGTAAGCCACGCGCGCTCGTGGGGCAAAAAACCAGAGTTCTTCTGGTTCGCTTTCCAGTTTTTTAAGTCGATTTCTTTATGGCAAATGTTCCAGTCAGCGCAAATAATAAACTCTCGCCGCTTGCGCCCCAAAACCCGAAGATGCTCATAAAAATGCTCCATGAACACCTCTTTGCGCGCCTGTGCCTCTTCTTTACTCGAGCCCGACGGCACGTAAAGTGAAATCACACTAATGGTGTCGAAGTCGGCCTGCAGGTAGCGTCCCTCAGAGTCCAAAGGCTCCCAACCCAATTGGGTCACAATTTTTTTGGGCTTTACGCGGCTGTAGAGCGCTGTGCCACTGTACCCTTTCCGCTGTGCGTCGTTATAAAAGCAATGGTAACCCGCCGGGCGAAAAGCATCGCTCTCAAGCTGATGCTCTTGGGCCTTGGTTTCTTGAATACAGACTACATCAGCATCTTGCTCAGCGAGCCATTCAAAGAAACCTTTACGCTGCGCCGCACGGATGCCGTTGGTATTGCAGGTGATGACGCGCATAGGTGATATTCCTTTTATTCGTAAAGTGCCCAGCCACATGCTTTCTAATGCAAACCAAGCTCATCGAGTTTGGCAAGCAAGTCTTCGTGATGTGTCTTGGTTTTAAAGCTATCCATAATGGCTCTCAGCCGACCTTCCTTATCGACAATAAAGGTACTGCGCAGAATGCCATCAAATTCCTTTCCCATAAATTTCTTGGGCCCCCAAGCACCGTACTTATCGGCAATTGCGTGGTCTTCATCCGATAATAATGTGAAATTCAGTCCGTCTCGCTCCGCAAACTTTGCGAGTCTCTTCGTGGCATCAGGACTGATACCCAGCACCACGGTATTGCGTTTAGCTAACTCCTTTGCGTGATCGCGCAGAGCGCATGCTTGAACCGTACATCCGGGAGTCATGGCCTTCGGATAAAAATAAACGACAACGTGCTTATCACCTCGGAAATCCTTCAGCGAAACTTTATTATCCTCTTGATCCAGCAGAACAAACGCGGGAGCAGCATTACCTATTTTGGGGTGAGCCATAGTTACCATTCCTTTCATTAATCAGTTGGCGGCCAAAGGGTTATATTTCGCGACGACTAACGGCGACCACGACTGATGACACTGTGGCGCACTGGGTAATTCTCACTGCGCCGGTCATCAAAAAACTCCTGCAAAAGCTCATGCACCACGGGAAACGCAAGATCATTCCACGGAATTTCGTCTTCTGAAAAAAGCTGCGACTCAAGGCTTTCAGGCCCAATACCGTACGCTCCATCCTCGATCCCACAGCGATAAAAAACGTACACCTGACTGATATGCGGCACATCAAAAACACGGTAAAGCGTGGTATCCGTGGCCACAGCGGCCGCTTCTTCCACCATCTCGCGCGCAGCGCCCTCCGAAGTGGTCTCACGGTTCTCCATAAAGCCTGCGGGCAAAGTCCAATAACCGTACCTCGGCTCTATGGCGCGTTTGCACAACAGCACTTTGCCATTGTGCTCGGGCAAGCAACCTACAATGACTTTGGGATTGTGGTAATGGATGACATCACAATGAACGCAAACATGACGTTCGCGATCATCGCCTTCGGGTACCTTAAGCTCGACCGAGCTCCCGCATTGCGGACAAAATTTCACGTCTAGACCTCAGGCTGCAGAAGACTTTAGGCGGTCATAGCTACCCGCGTGGAAAAGCAAAGGGTCTCGGTCTTCTGTTGCATAACCAATAACCTCGCCGATGACAATTTGGTGGTCGCCACCGTCAATCACTTTATGGCGTTTACAGCTGAATTGAGCCAAAGCGTTACGCAACAAAGGTGTCCCTGTCGGATCGGTCATAAAGTCACTCTGATCAATGCCATGACACCCTTTTTGGGCATAGCGATTCGATAAATGCTCCTGGCTTGAGCTAAGCACTGAGATACCGAAATAGTGACAATCGGTATATTCACGGAAGCACTCAGAATTATTTTGAATACTCCAAAGCACTAAGGGAGGATCGAGCGAAACTGACGAAAACGAATTGGCCGTCAGGGCCAATGCGCCACTTCGCTCATCATTCACCGAAATTAAACACACACCAGTAGCAAACTTACCCAGTGCGTTTCGAAAGGCTTTATCACTCATAACTTACTCTCATTCTCGCCAGCGCTTACGGCGCTCGCTGTCGCTACTTTTTGCCGCTACCCAGTTCGCACTGCCATCAGTCATGTGCTCGCGTTTCCAGAACGGCGCGTCGGTTTTCAGTGTGTCCATTAGGAACTGGCAGGCATCAAAAGCCGCACTTCGGTGATCTGCAATAACCGCGACCCAAACAATAGGTTCGTTAACGTCCAACACGCCATAGCGATGTACGATTCGCCACGCTTTAAGATTGAACCGCTTACTAGCTTGCTGCCCTAACTCGCCTAACACGCTTTCAGTCATGCCTGGATAGTGTTCCAGTTCAAGTTGCCCCACGCAGCCGGAATCGCAGTGATCACGAACGTATCCGGTAAAGGTGACAATCGCCGCGCCGGGACATTCTCGCATTAAAAGGTCGTACTGTTCGGCGGCATTGAAGACGTCTTTCTGTACAACAACGTTCTGTACGACTATATGCGACATATTAGCCGCCGGTCATCGGAGGAAAGAACGCAACTTCATCGCCGTCAACCACGGCCGCTTCAATGCGCACTAAGCGCTGATTAAGTGCGTGCACTAAATTCGGCTGATGAAGAGTCTCATCCCAAATCGCCCCGTTTTGATCGGCCAAAGCGCGTTTAAGCGACGCCACGGAATTTATACTATCGCTCAACTCGACACTGAGCTCCTCAACACCTAGCGCTTCTCTAACCATGGAAAAAAATCGGACGGTTATCATACGCTGTCGCGCTGCCAGTCACCGCTGGCACCACCCTCTTTTTGTTCTAGCTGTACGTTTGAGATCACCATCGAGCGGTCAATAGCCTTGCACATATCATAAATCGTCAGCGCAGTAACGCTCGCGGCGGTCAGTGCCTCCATCTCCACACCGGTTTGTCCGGTCACTTTGCATCGAGCGGTAATATCAACGCCGGGTAACGCTTCATTAGACGTCACCGTAACCTTTACCGACGTTAGCAGCAGAGGATGGCACAGCGGTATCAAACTACTACACTGCTTAGCGGCTTGAATGCCCGCAATTCTCGCAGTAGCAAACACGTCGCCTTTAGGTATCCCGTCGCTGTTTATCGCCTCCAGAGTGGCCTGTCTCATTTTAACCTGCGCCGTTGCAACGGCTAGGCGCTCGGTAATCGATTTAGCACCGACATCTACCATGCGCGCATCGCCACGCGCATCAAGATGAGTTAACGAACTAGACTCTGTTTTCATACCAAAGGGATTCCCGGATTAGTCGGCCAGCCCATATTAAGTTAGCTGCGATTGCATAATTCAGTGTACTGATGTGTTTTTGGAAAACATCTGTCATTCTTGCAAAGGATAACAAGAATCATCATGTAAGACTCTATCGAAAGGCACATCTGTCGTAAGTTCTGTCAAACATAGTCAAATATAAAGGATGCGGCCACCGTACAAGAGAGCCCAAAAATGAATAGCCAGCCAGTTTCTTCCCCGTCAACCCCTTCCGAGGTCGGGTACCGATGGTTTGTCCTTGTAATGCTGACTCTCGTCTACACTTTTAACTTTATTGACCGACAAATCTTGGTCATCTTGCAAGAACCTATTAAGGCGGAGCTCAGCCTATCGGACGCGCAGCTAGGGCTGTTAACAGGCTTCAGTTTCGCTGTGGTTTATGTGTGTGCAGGAATTCCAATCGCCTATCTGGCGGACCGAAGCAACCGCCGCAATATTGTTGCGGTATCCCTTGCAGTCTGGAGCAGTATGACCGCGCTGTCGGGCATGGTTTCCAGCTACTCGCAGTTGGTTCTTGCTCGATTGGGTGTTGGCATAGGCGAAGCTGGGGGATCTCCACCCGCTCACTCTATGTTGAGTGATTACTTTCCACCCGAGCAGCGCGGAACGGCACTCTCGTTTTATTCAACCGGAATCTACATCGGCATTTTGTTAGGTTTTGCAGGTGGCGGCTGGGTCGCGGAGAGCTTTGGATGGCGACAAGCATTTTTTGTTATTGGCATGCCGGGCGTTGTCTTCGCCGTACTTCTCGCTGCACTGGTACGAGAACCTCGCCGGGGCCGCTGGGAAGGCGGCTTTATCGCGCCTAAAGCGACCTTTTCAGACACCTTCTCGCTGCTCAAAGAGCGTCCCGCTTTCTGGTGGATAGCATTTGGTTGCGCGTTCAAATCCTTTGTCAGTTACGGCAACGGCAATTTTTTCCCTTCATTCCTTATTCGTAATCATGGGATGACCATCGGTGATGTCGGTCTTTATTTAGGCTTAATCTCTGGCTTAGCGGGCGCGCTGGGTACCTTTATGGGTGGCTTCTTAGGGGATCGCCTAGGGATTGTGGATAAGCGTTGGTATGTATGGGTTCCTCTGTGGGGCACCTTAATCGCGCTGCCACCCTATGCCTATATTCTCTTGGGCCAAAACGTCGATCTAATTCTGCTGATACTGATCCCCACTACGGTCCTCAACACCCTGTACCTCGGCCCGAGTATCGCAATGTGTCAAGGTATTGTTTCTCCGAGCATGCGCGCAGTGGCATCAGCCGTAATGTTTTTCATATTGAATATGGTAGGACTGGGGTTAGGGCCGCTTATGGTGGGCGTACTGAGCGACCTCTACGTGCCTATTTTTGGCAACGATCACCTGCGTTACGCAATGCTGACGGCTCTCGTCCTTGGGCTTATTGGCGTGTTCTGCTTCTGGCAAGGATCCCGCCGCCTGCTAGACGATATTGACGCCCAGGCCCGTGACTCTATGGATGAGCGTGCAGCTCAGTCTGCAGCTCGGTCAGAGGCTTGACTAAAATCGCACTGCGCACTCGCGCGAGTATCGATGCCGAGCCAGCGCCAAAGATAGCAGCGCGCAGAGAGCGCATTCAGCAACAAAAATAATCCAACAATAGCGACAATACCCTCGGTAACCCCCCACTCGGGCTGAATAAAAACAAAAAACAGCGATGCGCTACCGAGAGCCAAGCGGATTAACCGCTCAAAAGGTCCTAAATTTTTCTTCATCACGTCATGCCTAATGAGTGCGCACAGTAAAATAACCACACGACAACACACGTTATTGCAATTAACGCTCTCGACACACCCTGTCCGCTCTTTGTCTAGCTTTTGTTGCTGTTCATCTCGGATCGATCTTTACAGTCGATAGCTAAAAATTTACCCACCTTAAATTATCACCGCTACACTGGCAGGACCGGCAACGCCAATGCAACGTATCGCAACGTGACAACGCTGAGCTCACTAAAAAGGAAAGAATAATGCGAATGACCCGAATTACAGCCGCCCTATTTTCACTGCTTACAACCGTTGCTCATGCCGGCGACTGTCAACCGTCAATTTGGGGCATTGATGACCAGCGTGGAGCCACCAATCGAATGACCGAAGAAAGTGTCATAGCTGCCGCACAGCTAGTGCAACAAGGCAAGACACACCCGCTCGGGATCGTGTTAAAGCCCGGCATGCCCGCCTACCCGCCACGCAGCGTACAACTCCAAGTGGTGCAGCCCGGCCAGCATTTTGTAACCGATACCACGACCATATACGGGTGGGACGCATCCTCAAACGATGACCTTGTACAGATGTGGTTGGGCGTTGGCCCACAGCTCGATGGTCTCGGGCATATGGGCGAAGCAGGCATGTTCTATAACTGCAATGCAGGTAAAGATATTGCACCCATTACAGGCTTGACCAAGCTCGATATCAGCAAAGTTCCACCGATGGTGGCGAGAGGCGTTTTGATAGATATGGCGAGACATTTTGGCGTTGCGTCCATGTCGGCAGGCCAGCCCATTACACCAGATGATTTAAGAGCTGCAATGGCAGAGCAATCTGTCACCATCAATGAAGGTGATGTTGTGCTGCTACACACGGGATGGACTGATGCGAAACTCGATACCGCTCCAGAGGAATGGGGACGAACTATTCCGGGCATTACCAATGCCGCGGCCAGTTATCTTGCATCACTCAAACCTATGGCCGTCGGTGCAGATACCTGGGGGGTCGGTGCCGTACCTGCCATTGAAGGCGACAAGATTTTTTATGACCACGTTGTCTTCTTGAAGCAAAACGGAATTTTCATCCTTGAGACTATGAACACCGGGCGTCTTGCGCGGGAGTCTGTGGGGGAATTCATGTTTGTTCTTGGCCAGGCGAGATTACAAGGCGCCGTTCAGATGATCATCAATCCAGTTGCTATGTGGTAAACAGGGATTAGATCGCAAGCACAAATACAACAACGAGACCTATGATCGATGAGATAAGCCCGCAGCGTCTATTCTAGCCAGCCCCGTTTATCGGGGGCTGCACAGAGTGACACGGGGCTTTTTCAACCAAAACAATCCGATAATTGCGGGTTTTTTCAAGCGGGGGCAGGATGTCTATTCCTTCCCTGAACTGTATGGCGGAGAAGGAGGGATTCGAACCCTCGAACGGTTGCCCGTTACACACTTTCCAGGCGTGCGCCTTCGACCACTCGGCCACCTCTCCCAATAAGCCGCGAATCCTAGCAAAACAGCGCTCGCTACTCCAGCACCTTTTTCCAAGGCCAGCGCCTTTTACCAAGGATAAACGCTAAATTCCGCGGGCAATCTTTAAAAAGAAGTGCCGATCTTTAACGATACATGGAAGTCCTCGGCAGACTGGGGTCCATTGAGATCGAGGAAAACCGGCCGGCTGTATTCAAGCCGAGCCGTCCAACCTTGACCACCCAGATCAGCTTCAAGGTAGCCGGCTAAATCGATCTGCTCACCCCCAAAATCGTCGGGATCAACAACGGGAGCTGGGTACGGAAACACGGGATTCGGAATACTTAACGAGGTGTCCTGTCCCTGGATCGTACCCTGCCATCGGTAAGTTAGCCGGAGTCCCGGACGCAGAACACCCCACTGAGTAAACGTCACCCATGCTTCACTGCTTAGCTTGTGTCCCAGCCGATAATCTCTGTCGTTTTTACCCGTACGCCAAGTTCCTCGTATTGCCCCGCCCCAGCGAAACCCCTCATCATATTTCTCGTAGGCCAGAGCTAACGGAATGTCCCATGTGCCAGAGCCAATTTGCATTGTGTACGGAAGCTGCTGGTTACCCGGTGCTCGCGGGGTATCGCCCTCTTCGTCGATGGAACCGGTAGGAACGCTGATACCTGCCCCGACTCGCCAAACACTGTTGAGGTTTCGCGCAACGACAAAATCGGCGAGAAACACTGCATCGCCAACGCCATCGGAAGTAATGTTAAATGCATCGTAGCCAGGAACAATAGATATGTGATCGGAACTCTGACGGATAAAGGGAAGCGATGCTCGCAGTGTAATGGTTGGTGAAAAGTCGTAACCAACTAAGAAGGCGTGCACGTCCTGAGAAATTTCCGTCGGTACAACAGGGTAATTATCGCCTGTCCTTTGTTCACCGGGGCGCCACAAAACGTCCTCATAGCTAACACTGTTCTGGTTGATGTAATATTCATCGAACCGCGAGGTGGCGAAGTTGTAAGAGATGTGCCACCGCTTTTTCGCAATATTCTCTTCTTGGCTTGTCAGAATGTTGGCTGAAAAAAGATCTTCAAGAGAAATCTCTACTAAGTCACTTGGCACTGTTTGGGCTTGAGCTACGGTACTGCCCACAAGGGCACTCGCAATAAGGGCGCTACTAAGAATAATACCGCCGGGAACTAACTTGCCTTTCGCAGCCACCACACAAGCAAAGGTACAAATATGCTTCACGCCCTTTATTCTTTTTAGGTCACTCATTTGTTGCTGCCTCGCTTCCGTTGGTGACTACTCACCCTAACGCCACAGCATGAGGCTAGATTGCGGCTTTAACAAGCGTTTTAACAAAACACCCAGCTCATCAATATCGATGGGTTTCGTGATGTAATCGTCCATTCCCTGCTCTAGATACCGTTCGCGATCGCCCGCCATCGCATGCGCGGAAAGACCCACGATGGAGCACTCGGCGTTAATTCCTTGTTGCTTCTGTGCTTCACGCAATTTGCTTGTGGCTTCAACGCCATCCATGACGGGCATTTGAATATCCATAAATACTAACTCGAAGCATTCACTCAAGAATCTATCCACTGCTTGCTGGCCGTTTTCAACGATTACAGGTGTAATTCCATAGATCGCAAGCAGCTCTTTGATGATGAATTGGTTCACTTCTGAATCCTCTGCCACGAGGACTTTAGCATCCCATCTTAAAGGCTCTTCCGACGCCGCATACGACGCACCAACACCTCCCTCCTGTTGCATCGCATTGTTTATGACATCATCGCTGTCAGCACCATTCTCAGTACTATTGCCTAGCGCCGTAGAAAACGGATTACTAAGCGTATCTCTCGAATTAACCCTCATGGACGACATGAACGGGTTTATAAGCGTTCGGTGAAGGGGTAGATCAAACCAAAAAGTAGAACCGACGCCGGGGGTACTCTCAAAAGCAATACGCCCGGCCATTAAAGTAACAAGCTGCTTACTAATAGCGAGCCCCAGGCCTGTACCACCAAATTGCCGCGTTGATGTACTGTCCGCCTGAAAGAACTCCTCAAATATAGAGGGCGCCTCGTCTTTCGACAGGCCAATGCCAGTATCGGTAACGCTAAAACGAATAGTCTCGTGGTAATCGTCGCCAATAACTGAGATTTTAAGGGCAACTTTCCCTTGATCCGTGAATTTTATGGCGTTTCCAATAAGGTTAATTAAGACTTGCCGAACTCTTCCACTGTCACCGATAAGCGTAGCCGGTACTCCATCATCGATATCGATAATAAATTCCAGATTCTTACGACGAGCGGGCTCAGCAAAAAATTCCGCGATCGCTGCGGAAGCATCGCGTACAGAATATTCTGAATTTTTAATTTCAAGCTTGCCCGCTTCAATTTTGGTGAAGTCTAAAATATCGTCGATAATCATTAACAGCGACTGCGCTGACTTTTCTATCGTGTTGAAATAGTGTTGCTGCTGATCATCAAGCTGAGTACGTTTCAGCAAGGCTGTCATCCCAACGACCCCATTCATTGGGGTACGAATTTCATGAGACATATTTGCAAGAAACGCTGATTTTGTGCGCGCGGCTTGTTCTGCTTGATCCCTCGCGATTTCTAGATCACTAATCGCATCTCGCAGGCGTGCTTCCCGATCATCAATCCGCGCGAGCATCTGGTTAAAACTATCTGCAAGCGTACCTATCTCATTGTCTTCTTTATGCTCGAAACGCTGACTGTAATCCTCAGTAGTTGAGACGGTAATCATCACTTCAGATAAATCATGCAGCGGAGCCACAGCGCGCCGGTTCAGTCGTTCCGCTAATAAGTAGGCAATCACAATGCCTAACACCCAGATAATTAAGCTTAGCCAGATGCTGGTAAAGATTTTTAAGTAGGCATCCCACGTATTAATCCACAAGGTTATCGAACCGACAGTGGTGGAGCCGATGACAAGAGGTTCAACAACTTTGCTAACGTACATATGGCCTGCTAGAACGGCAGCCGGATTGTCGACGCTCGCCAATGAAATGTCATCCTGCTGGTCACGTCGATACTCCGCAAATAGGCTGCCATCCACATTATGAATCCTGCCCATTAGCACTAACGGTGAGCGGGCGAGCGTAGCCAGTGTGTCTTCAGCAGCGGCGGGATCGTAAAAGGCCATCGCAGCAGAGGCGTTATCTCCGACAATTTGCGCTAACGTTTCCGATTGGTCTGTTATGTGCCTGAGATCTCTTTGTAGCGTTGCGGCTAACTGAACAATCAAGATCAACGCGACAACCACGCCAGTCACTGTCATAGCGATGATTGAGACTTGCTGACGTATTCCCTTAACTTTCATCGCTCTCTCCTCCCGCCGTCGACACAATCGTTGCCAGTCGGAGTAATTTGCTACTCAAAGTAAAGCCTGCCGTTTCAGCTCTCGCTCGATTAATGATGAGACCTACTCTCGATGGCCTACGCTCTAACTCAATCATACCCCCCTGCCGTGCGAAGCCAGGCTGATCACTGATGGTTAGTACAGGGACGTCTCTTTGCGCATTTTGTGATATCAAAGATGCTGTAAGCGTTTGTGCAAGTACAACGTTGCATCGCTCCGAGGCGTAGATATCTGCCGCAGACATAATGTGTATTTCAACCTTTAACGTTGGTGCAGCGGCTAATACGGCAGCGATATTTTGGGTAAAAGCAGTTTCCTCCGTTGTACAAATATATTCCGCCGCATGCCCGTCAGGGAATGTAATGAAATTGAAAAGATGGCCAACAAATGCGGCTTTAACTTGGTTTTCCGTGTAACCGGGCGCTACTTCTGATCCCTGAGAACTAGCGGGTTGGACAAGCATATTTGAAGCTAGAATCAGCGCAGACAATACCGTCCTTGCCACCCGCCTCATTGTCGTCCCATTCGATCTAAAGGGACTGTAAGCGGCGCCAAAGAGCGCCAAGGCGTGATGTCGACACCACCGCGGCGCTGGTAGTAAGCAGCAACAATAAGTTGTTGAGCATTTGTGGCTGCTAAAATATCGCCGTAAATACGCTCAACGCACTGTTCATGGTATTCCTGATGATTGCGGAAGGAGCTGATATAACGAGATACAGAGCCAGGGTCTAAGGAATTGCCACGATAGTGAATCCAGAGCGTTGCCCAATCGGGCTGCCCTGTCACCGGACACAGTGACCGCAAGCAGTGGCTTAGTAAATTATCACTGCCGATATCAGACCCCACCCGCAGCAATGCCTGTCGATCTGATTGGGCCTCGTGTTCAGGGCAAGGCTTAGAGAACTCGTCGACAAGGGTGCCGGAGGGCTCTCGAGTAATCTGAGCTAGATCTGATGGGAGCATCAGACTGAGATTGACCTTTGTTCCGGTCAGTTCACTCAAATCGTTCGTAATGCACTGAACGGCTTGTTGTGGAGTCTCAAAGCTGTGAAAATTCAGCGAATTCAGATACAGCTTTAGCGATTTGGATTCAACAGTTGCGTGGGACTGACACGGAATCGTAAGTACGCCCGCAAATGATGTTGGTGCTGAGGCTTCGTCCAGCCACGACAACTCATACAGGTGCCAAACATCGCCGCCGTGGACGTTATCAGCAGCGTCCCACGACAAGCGGCTCCTGCCCTCTGAGCGCGGAATAGCCTCCAGAATATCGGGAGAATAATCCCTAGGCGCAGAAACAACTTGTCCAAGAACGCGTGCCATAGATCAGCTTCTTAGCCTTTTGCCAGTGCGCAAAAGATGCATACAGTAAGCGTAGGCAATCACGGTGAACCCCCCGATCATAGCGAACGCAAAGGCTATATTGACATCACTCACTCCAAGAACGCCGTAGCGAAAGGCGTTCACCACATAAACCAGCGGGTTGGCACGAGAGACGTTGGCCCAAAACTCAGGCAGCAAGTCTAGCGAGTAGAAAACGCCGCCCAAGTAAGTTAGCGGCGTGAGCACAAAAGTAGGCACTATGCTGATGTCATCGAACGAATTTGCATAGACCGCGTTAATAAAGCCACACAGCGCAAACAGAATAGACGTAAGAGTCACGACCGCAACAACGATGAGCAAGTTATATATATCTAATGAGGTGAAAAACAGCGATACGCTCGTCACAATGACGGCCACCAAGATTCCTCGGCTAACGCCACCTATAATATACCCCCACAAAATAATGTAGTTGGGTACTGGAGAGACGAGCAGTTCTTCTACACTGTTATTAAACTTTGCTCCGAAAAAAGAAGACACTACGTTGGAGTACGAGTTCGTAACAATGGCCATCATAATGAGACCCGGCACAACAAATTCCATGTAGCTGCGCCCTCCCATCTCCCCTATCCGAGACCCTATTAAGTTGCCGAATATAAGGTAGTAGAGGGACATGGTAATGGCACTGGGCAGCAGGGTTTGAGTCCATATCCTGAGATAGCGACGGATCTCTTTGCGCACCAACGTCATAAAAGCGATGTATTGCTCGTAGGCATTCATGCGTTTTGCTCCAATACGTTAACGAACACCTGTTCAAGTCGGTTGGACTCATTGCGCATACTTAGAACCTTAACGCCCTGCTCACGCAACCCGTCAAAAGCTTGTGCTAGATCTTGGCCTTTCTCAATTTGAACCTCGATAGTATGCTCATCGCGCTTAATCACGTTGAAATCGGTAACGCTAATAAGCTCGGGAAGCGGCGCTAAACAATCAAGCACAAAAGACTCTTTCGTAAGATCGCGAAGTAGCTCGCGGATAGACGTGTTAGTCACAATTTTACCGTGATTGATAATCGCCATATTGCGGCATAGCGCTTCGGCTTCTTCCAAGTAATGGGTAGTCAAAATAATGGTTGTGCCCGCCGCATTGATTTCGCGCAAAAAGTCGTACATCGACCGACGCATCTCAATATCTACACCCGCGGTAGGCTCATCAAGTATCAGCAATTTAGGTTGATGAATAAGCGCTCGAGCGATCATGAGGCGACGCTTCATGCCTCCCGATAACATTCTCGCTGTTACGTTTCGCTTCTCTGAAAGTCCCAATCGATCAAGAAAGTGATCCGTGCGCTCTCGCGCCGTTTTCAAAGGGATGCCGTAAAAGCCAGCCTGCTGGACGAGGATGTCCTCGACCTTTTCAAACACATTAAAGTTGAATTCTTGAGGCACGATGCCGAGGAATTTTTTCGCTCCCGGAAAATCCTCGTCTATATCAATACCGTGGACTGACACTTTGCCCGCTGTTTTGGCCACAAGCGAGGAGATAATCCCTATCGTCGTAGACTTACCTGCGCCGTTTGGACCGAGCAGGGCAAAAAACTCGCCTTGAGCCACTTCTAAGTCGATACCCTTTAAGGCCTGAAACCCATTGCCATACGTTTTTTCCAGGCCGGTAATGCTGAGCGCTGGTGTCATGGAGACTCCCTCAAAAAAGGTGACAGTCTACCGAATCTAATGCCCCACCGCGACAAATCAAAGAGAAATGAACAAGGGGGGGTTGACGTATCATGATCTCGATCTTATTATTCGCGCCTCTCTTACGAGAGAGGTCGCGTCCCCTTCGTCTAGCGGCCTAGGACACTGCCCTTTCACGGCGGTAACAGGGGTTCGAACCCCCTAGGGGACGCCATTTGCGGGTGTAGCTCAGTTGGTAGAGCGCGACCTTGCCAAGGTCGAGGTCACGAGTTCGAACCTCGTTACCCGCTCCATATATGGCTTATACGGTGATGATTTCCGTCACCTGAGAGCAACTAAGACGCCGTTTAGTGTGAAAATACTAGCGGCGTTTTTTTCACCCCAATTTTCACTCCAATCTTCACCCCAACGCTGTTATGCGTCAGATCTCGTAACGTCTCGTTACTCGATCGACGGCTTGCGCTGCTGTTCTGCTATTCTCAAGAACTTAGCGTACGCTTGCGGTTTGAATCACATTTTAAAGTTCGAAAGGCCTAAGCTCTGTAAGTAAGGTCTCCGATAACTGCGTAAAGCGCTTGCTGAGCGGTCTTAGAGAATCAATCCGATTTTTTGGTTCATTACTGGCATTCCGTGGCAGCGTACTGCAATCTGTGAAGCACTGCGTTTAAGTTACAGGGGTACAATCCATGCGCCGATTTATTGATCTGTCTATCTACTTAGAAAACGATGTGATTAGCGATCCACCGATGATGAAGCCGAACATTGATTACGTCCGGCATGATGAAGGTGCAGAGCAGGTGGCCATGTTTTTCCCCGGCGTTGCTAAAGAGGATTTACCCGATGGCGAAGGCTGGGCTATGGAGTTTGTCCAGCTGTCGACGCATAACGGTACCCACCTCGATGCGCCCTATCACTTTCACAGCACCATGAACCAAGCCTCAGGCGAAAAAGAGCGCTCGATTACTATTGATGAAGTGCCGCTAGATTGGTGTTTTCAGCCGGGAGTAAAACTCGATTTTCGCGATATGGCCGACGGCTACGTGGTGACTGCCGCTGATGTTGAAGCGGAGCTCGCCCGAATCGGACATACTTTAAGTCCAATGGAGATCGTTGTAGTAAATACCCGTGCAGGTCAGCGCTACGGCGCTCCTGACTACGTTGATTCGGGTGCGGGCATGGGCTATGACGCAACCATGTATTTACTGGAACGAGGTATCCGAGTGACTGGAACGGATGCTTGGAGCTGGGATGCACCTTTTTCGCATACCCTTGAAAAGTACAACGAGAGCGGCGATGCAAGTTTGATTTGGGAGGGGCATAAAGCGGGTCGCGACATTGGCTATTGTCATCTTGAGAAGTTACATAACTTAGAAGCGTTACCCGCAACCGGCTTTACTATTAGCTGTTTCCCGCACAAAATTCGTGGCGCATCAGCAGGGTGGACGCGCGCAGTCGCGATTATCGACGAATAAGCGAGCGCGAGCGCATGTCATTGCAGAGGACTGTCCGAGCATGACCACCTCATCGACTACGCAATAGTGAAGACGCAACGTGTTTCGTCACACCGTGAGATCTGTTTTCTTTAGCTCTTTTTCTCTGAATCAAGCTTTATCGACAAACTGTTAATACAGTAACGCAGCCCCGTATCGGTCGGGCCGTCGGGAAATACGTGACCTAAGTGCCCACCGCACTTTCGACACGTAACCTCAGTTCTGATCATCCCATGACTTGTGTCGCGAATCTCCTCCAGCGCGGTATTTTCCATGGGGCGATCGAAACTGGGCCAGCCGCACCCCGCGTCAAATTTTTTGTCGGACTCAAATAGGGGTTCGCCGCAGGCGCGACAACGGTAAATACCGGCGTCATCACAGTTCCAATACTCTCCAGTGAATGCCCGCTCTGTTCCCTTTTCTCTTAGAACATGAAACTCGTCGCTTGATAACTTGTCTTTCCAATAACTGTCGTCACGCATATCGTCTGACATTTGGTTAATCCTCTTTATTAACTGTCGTAATAGGTATGATACCCATTGCCTGACAAATGGGCCTTATCGCTGACTGCGAGGGAGTGAGCAGAACTTCGGATCCCGCAAGCTCATTTCGGAGCATGTAATCGCGTCGAAGCCTGTCGAAAGCACCTTGCTCAACATCACCTTGAACAGCCCCGTTTGCACATGTGTTAGCACACGATCTCAACGCTGCATCGTCTTTTTCAAGCCCACAATTATCCTTCAACATCTCAGTCAGCCAACTATCGGACTGCTCGCTCGACGCTGGGTGCAGGCGATGCTTGTGCTCTGAGGTTTCACTATCACGTAAATCGGGCCCGGGTAGATTGAGCGCGCTCACGAGCTTTTTCATTAGAAAATCTGTCGCATTATTTTTTGCTTGTTTAGAATAACCCGCAATATGCGGCGTACCTAAACGTACGTTGTTAAGCAACTGCTGCGCAATAAACGGCTCGTCCGGCCACGTATCTAAAACGAGCTGCCAGCCGTGCTCCCGAAGCCTCAAACAGTCCGAGGAACTCAATAACGGCCCGCGGGCGGCATTGATAAGTAAACCATCAGCAGCGACGGGCAAGGTCGACAGCGAGCCCAGTAAGTCGCGGCTTGGCCAAGGCGGATTATCGTGGAGGGCGGCATGAAGCGAGACTATGGAGCAGGTAAAAACATCATCCAAGGAATCACTTTTGATCGGCTCGGGCACGTCGGTCCATGGATCAAATACCAATACGCGGGCTCCAAGCGCGAGCAACTTCTGAGAGATAGTTTTGCCAACGTGACCATACCCGACGATACCTACTGTCGCGCCATTCACGAGCGAGTCGATACTGCCTACATGCGCTATACATGTTAATACATACTCCGCGACAGCATTGGCGTTCATACCGGGCGCTGCAGAAAAGGCTACCCCTAAGTTCTCAAGTGCTTGCTCATCAATATGATCAGTTCCGGCTGTCGCAGTACCGACAAATTTCACAGCTGAACCGCTCAGTAATTCCTCATTAACGCGCGTCACTGATCTAACGAGCAACGCGTCGGCATGCATGACGTCCTGAAGGCAAATCTCCCTTCCAGGTTTTCGCACCAAGGTTGATGCATAGCTCTCTAGCATCGGTGTAATGGCCAGATTCTCATCGCAGACAATATGGAGAGTCATGCGTCGTTATTCTTCGACACGGGTCGTGGACGGCGCTGTAATCGCAGCCAATGCTTCGATAAATCGCGACGCTCGCTCTGGCAAACCGCACTGCTCGTAACGCTTGTAAGCGCACTCGAGTCGCGACCTAAAGACGCTGAGTTCTCGCTCGGAAATATCTAATGAAAGATTGTCGACACTCGGCTCAAATCGAATACCGAGCGATTCACAAAAAAAACGTTCCAATGCCTGGGGTCTCGCTTCGACCACAAAGAATGCAGTTTGTTCTTCAACGCTGCGGTCATCGGGGCTATACCAATAACCATAATCGGGGAGTAGTCGTCGCTTTGGTCCAGCATGACACCAATGGGCTACCTCATGCAGCGCACTGCGCACGTAGTCCGCACGAAAATGAATGGTAGCGTGATCGTGGTCACCACCCGCTGGACGAAAGAACGGCTCCTCTGCCCCTCCTTGAAGCCGTACCCCCTCGGTGAGGAAGCAGCTATTAAACGCCTGTACTACGTCATCTACATTGAAGTGTTCTTGCTGCGGGTTTGTAACCATAAACGTCAAACGCGCTTCTGTATCACGTAGATCAGGCGCGTGTCTTCTCGATCAAAATGAAGTAGCTCATGACCTAGAAACTGGCAAAAATTCCTAACGTCACGCTCGGTCGATGGATCGGTTGCGACAAGCCGAACACGCTCACCACCCTGGATTTTACGCATCGCTGAGTGAAGCAACATAACGGGCTCAGGACATTTCAACCCGAGGGCATCAATATCCTGAGTAATTTGCTCGTTGGCGCTCTGACAGCCCATTGACGATCAGCTCGCAGGCTTAACGAAGCGCAGGGTCATTCGATCGCTTTCGCCAATAGCAATGTATTGCTCGCGGTTTTTTTCTCCCTCTCGCAACACGGGTGGCAATGTCCAAACACCACCTTCGTAATCTTTAGTATCTCTAGGATTCGCGTTGATTTCACTTTTGGCTTCCAGCTCAAAGCCCGCAAGTTCCGCAAATTCTATAACTTGCTGCTCGGTCACATAGGCGGATTTCTTCATGTCTTCCACCGAAGCACCTGGGACACCTCTGTGCTGAACAACGCCCAGAACACCTCCAGGCTTTAGAGCGTCATAGATACTCGAAAAAAACAGTTCCACCTGATTCATGCGCATCCATGAATGCACATTACGGAAGGCCAGTGCTAGATCTACCGAGTTTGCTTGTGCTGGCGCCATTGCGCTAGGGGGCTGTAACTCACTAACAATCACTTCGCCGTATATTTGATCTTGAGAGCCCATTTTTTGCAGGAAACCCCCGAGAGATCGCCGCGAGTAGCTGCCGCCGTTGGCAGAATAATGCGCTGCGATCAGTGTACCTTGCCCTTGCATCAAGGGAGCGAGGACTTCGGTATACCAACCGCCGCCGGGTGACACCTCCATGACGGTCATACCCGGCTCAAGTCCAAAAAACTCAAGTGTCTCGCGCGGATGGCGCGCATCGTTACGCTCGGCGTTACCCTCAAGACGGTGGTCGCCCGTGAGCGCCTGTGCCCAATCAAATTCCGCAGTTGCAAACGGTGCGATCAATAACCCCGCCAGTAGCATAAAGCTGGTTCGTAATGACATACTGCCTCCTTATCGGCTTATGTGTGCTCGTGCATGTGGGCAGAAAAGCGCCAACCAAGGTACTATAACGTCCATCAACCCATGTGAGCGAGCGCAATGTCCTTTAACTACATAATAACTTTTATCGGGGACGATCGAACAGGCATCGTCGAGTCACTGGCAGGCGTTGTTGACAGCCATGGCGGTAACTGGCTCGAAAGCCAGCTCAGCCAGTTAAAAGGGAAGTTTGCGGGCATTATTCTCATCGAGTTACCGATCGACTCCTCTGATGATCTCGAAAATGATCTTAAGGCCATGCCGGATGGCTCTTGGAGCGTTAGGGTGACACCCGCAGGCACTCCAAGTTTGAGCGCGGAGCAGGCCAACTTCCAGCTAGCAGTGATCGGCCCAGATCGCCCCGGCATCGTGCGGGAAATATCTAAGGCACTTGCCGATTCGGGGATCAGCGTGGTGGCTCTAGAGACACGTGTCTTAAACGCTGCGTTCACGGGTGAGGCTATGTTCCACGCCGACATCGAGGTTCGTATGCCAGATTCCACGCTGCCTCGAGATTTGGAGGACCGTTTAGACGCGATAGCTGAGGCCATGACCTTAGACATCGATATTCGCCAATGAGGCTACCTACGCTGTCGCCGCTTGCTCAACAACACTCCCGGGACAACAGCAAGAACGATCACGAACAATACGCCAAGCGAAACCCAGCCTAGCGCCGTCAATAAATTGACGGGCGGTACGCCCACTAGATCCACTGCCCCCCAAAAAAGCGCAGCACATGCTCCAGCGCCTAAAACCGCCGTGCGCAACTTTTTACGTGCGCGCTTGTTCACTATTTGGGAGACTCGCTCGGGATAATAGGCGTCTGAGAGAGAACGTCGGCGTTTTGGCCTCTGTGGCGCAAAGCGTGATCAATTAAAACGAGCGCTAACATTGCCTCTGCAATAGGTACTGCACGAATTCCAACACAGGGATCATGCCGGCCAGTGGTAACGACCTCTACAGAGCTACCCGCCAAATCGACGCTTTCGCCCGGCAATCTGAGGCTTGAGGTGGGCTTGAGAGCAATACTTACGTCAATTGTCTGACCACTAGAAATGCCTCCAAGCACCCCTCCCGCGTTGTTACTCGTGAAGCCTTCCGGAGTCATCTCGTCGCGATGCTCTGAGCCATACTGCTCTACCGATGCGAACCCAGCACCGACCTCAACACCTTTCACAGCGTTAATGCCCATCATCGCGTGCGCAATGTCTGCATCGAGCCGATCAAAAACAGGTTCACCCCAGCCCGGAGGAACACCTTCAGCGACGACACGAAGCCGTGCACCGATGGAATCCCCTTTTTTGTTCAATGCTTGCATAAAATTTTCTAACTCTGGAACCAAAGCGACGTCGCCACAGAAGAAGGGGTTTTCTTCCACTTGCGACCAGTCATGCTGTTGCGCAGTCAACGGACCTATTTGTTGTAAATACCCTCGCACAGAGATGCCCCATTTGTGGGCGAGCCATTTCTTCGCAACAGCACCCGCCGCAACGCGCATAGCCGTCTCTCGAGCTGAGGATCTACCCCCACCTCGATAATCGCGAAAACCGTACTTTTGCTGATACGTGTAGTCAGCGTGTGCAGGACGAAACTGGTCTTTTATCTTGCCGTAGTCCTTAGATCGCTGATCCGTATTGCGGATGAGCAGGCCGATAGGGGTGCCAGTGGTTTTGCCTTCAAATACACCCGACAATATTTCGACCTCATCACCCTCTCTTCGCTGCGTGGTATAGCGCGACTGACCCGGTTTACGTCGGTCTAGGTCCTGCTGCAAGTCTTCCTCACAAATGGGCAACCCGGGCGGACAGCCGTCGATGATAGCGCCTAAACCTGGGCCATGACTTTCGCCAAACGTGGTGACAGTGAATAATTTTCCAAAGGTATTTCCGGACATTAGCTAGCGCCTCCTCGGGCGATTATACCGTCTAGGCGGGGCTGAGTGTGCTGCCAAATAAACTGTTTAGCTCAGATTTGCTGAGAACGCACACACCGTGGCCGCCACAATCAAACGTAAGCCAGGTAAATGGGAAATTAGGATAGCTCTGCTCCAAGGCAGGCCACGAATTGCCCACTTCGAGAAAAAGCATCCCACCATGAGTGAGTGATAATGCTGCCTGTCGCATCAGAGTGTGAACCAAGTCGAGCCCATCATTGCCCGCTGCAAGTGCCAGCGATGGCTCATGGAGATACTCTTGGGGCAGAGCAGCCATATCGTCTGCGTCGACATAAGGTGGGTTCGCAAGAATAATGTCGGCAGTGTTCTCAGCAACAGAGGATAATAAGTCGGCTTGCTGCAAGGTCGCGTTAGCCAGCGCGTGTTGCGCCCGATTTTCACTTGCCAAAGCGAGCGCATCTTGGTCGATATCGAGAAGTAGTACGTCGGCATGTGGGAAGGCCCAGGCGGCCAGAAGCCCCAAGCTACCGCCCCCACAACACACATCGACAATGCAGCGAGGTTCCGCGACCTGCTTACCTCGCCCACCCCCTTGCTTACTCCCTTGATCACTCCCCTGCCACCAGGGACTGAAGCCCGTTTCTATGACCTCCCTAAGGGGCGATCGAGGTATTAGCGCACGCTTATCAGCCTTGAACATGAGCGGTCCCAGCCAACTTTTTCCAATGATATACGCTGTGGGCTCGCGCGCCAGAGTTCGACGCTCAAGATACGTGGCTAGTCGTTCAAGCACATCGTCAGGAACGTTCTTTTCAAGAATCTCTGAACCTGTGGTTATCGGCAATTGAGCCGCCGCTAGTACCAGTGCGACGGCCTCATCATGAGGTGATTCATACCCATGTCCACAGTGAACATTGCTTTCTTGCAGCTGTATCTCAGTGGCCTCTAAAACGTCTCGAAAGTTCTTCACTCTGTTACTCAAGGGATAAAAGGCCATGGTATCATCTGAACCAGATAAGGAGAGAGCGTAAATGGAACAGCAGTGGCGTGAGATCATAGAGGGTATCGGGGAAGATCCCGAGCGACCGGGCTTAATTGATACCCCAAAACGTGCAGCGAAAGCGTTTGCGTTTCTGACCAAAGGCTATCAGCAAGACCTCGACCAATTGGTTAATGACGCCCTGTTTCCCTCCGATGCGAGTGAAATGGTGTTGGTTCAAGATATCGAGCTTTACTCGCTGTGTGAGCACCATATGCTACCGTTTATCGGTCGTTGCCACGTCGCGTATGTCCCCCAAGGAAAAGTGCTGGGCTTATCGAAATTTGCGCGAATCGTCGATATGTTCGCACGTCGACTACAAATTCAAGAACAGCTCACTACTCAGATCGCGCAAAGCGTTATGACTGCGACTGGGGCGTTAGGCGTTGGCGTCATCATTGAAGCTGAACACATGTGCATGATGATGCGAGGTGTCGAAAAGCAGAATTCGGTGACCAAAACGTCGGCGATGTTGGGCAGCTTTCGCGATGATGCACGGACTCGGGACGAGTTTTTAGCACTCTTGAGAATGACGTCTCGTTAATCGGGTGTAACAATATCTAAGTGCAGATACTGCCTATCGGCGGTTCTTGCCGCGCAAAAGAGCGTAATCCACACGCCCGATTCTGTTTTGAACGCGCTGTAGCGCATGAATTCATCACGTCCATACAGTAGGCGTTCGCCGTAAACCCGGCTGGCCCATTCTGAGCCGTTGCCACAACTGCGCCCTTCACACTGCCAAGCGGGTTCTAATTGGCTGGACATTTGCGCATTGAATTGCTCGTACAAAGACAAAACCGACTGCCCCTTAACGGACCACGTTGTCCTGTCGATCTCTCCGACGATAGGATCAAAATTTTCTGGAAGCCAAACCCCGCCGGACTTTTTCATACTGCCTAAAGGCACCAGAAACGGCTCTGCGCGCGATGTGTTTGTCGACTCCTGCTTGGTTGCCCAGTGCTGATCAATGGCGGCCTTCGTGGTTATGGCTGGCGCAGATAATACTGAACCGCTGCAGAGTGTAAAAAAGAGTGAAAACAGGAATGCAAAAAATAACGGCTCAAGACCAATAGTTATAGTAGAAAATCGCCGACTAGGTTGATCCGTTTGGCTAGACATAATGGGTGTGCCTCACTGTCCAGTGGAAAGGAATTGCTTGATTCGCTGGGCTACATGCCCAACGACCTCTTCCTCCATATGAAGATGATGTGACCCGTCAATGATTGTACTCGTAAAATTAGGTATGCAAGCTCCCGCGTCTTCGAGCATTTTTTGAGCAACTCCATCTCTAGTGAAAAATCCTCGCTCTCCAAAAATACTCAGTACTGGCACAGTGAGCTCTTTATAAATTTGATGGCGCTGCTGTTCATTGAGGTAAACAGCAGAGCCGCCAAATAACCGCGGGTCACTTAGTAAGCGCCAGCGACCTCCAACGGCTTCGAGCGCACGCGGCGCCAGCTGCTGCGCGCTATCGATGCTGAACCCATACTGCGCTCTTCTTTGGGCAAACTCTTCTACCGACGCGAAGAATCGATCCTTGCGCGCCAAGTACTTGCGTCGCTCTCGCACGTAGCGCGCTAACTGATGTGCGCCATTACGATCGTCACCGTACGCTGGGAGCAGACCGTCGATCAGCACTAGATTTGAGCAGCGCTCACCCAGTGCGGCCGCTAATAAAGTAGCCACCGAAGCACCGCGGCTATGTCCGATAACAATAATTTCCTGATCAGTCAGTTCATCCACAATATCGACTAGCTGAGGTACATCGTTCCAGATGTGGTAGTTACTATCGAGGGAGCGATGAGAGCTGAAGCCATGCCCAGAGAGATCAACCGCTACGACTTTGTAACCCGTTAATGCGGGACCGAGTCGAGCGAATGACAACGCGTTATCTAACCAGCCATGGAGCGCCAACACCACAGGTTGGCGCACCTCCCCCCAGCTGATCGCCGCATATTCCAAGCCCGATGTTTCAAACCTTAGTTCTGTGGGCCGCACCATCAGACGTAAACACTAGGGCGGGCAAACACGAGCGAGCCACCACCGCGAACGGGCGCCATAAGATCAATAGTCGCCCACCCACCGGGCAGCAGCGGCGCCACCTCATAACCGTCTATCCAATGGGCGATAAGCTCAGAAACAAAGGGTTGATGGCTAACAAAAACTTGGTGCTCTCGATCTGACGCAACAAAAGTCTCGAGCTGGTTAACGCGTGTGCCCGGCGCGAGTGCAGCACAGGACTGCTGAGTGACACCCCACTCAGTAGCCAAAATTTGTGACGTCTCACGCGTTCTAACAAGAGGGCTAAATAAACATAAGTCTGGCGGTGGTAAGTCCGCAAGCGCAATTCGCTCATGAAACTCGAGCGCAGCATCCCTCACGGTCAGTTGACCTCGCTGAGTCAATTGACGATCTTCATCCCTGGGAGCCATGCCGGCCTCTCCGTGGCGCCAAACTGTTATCAGCATACTAGCCGGCACTCATTTCAAGTAGCAGCTTATTCAAGCGGCTAACGTAGCCCGCAGGATCATCCAAAGGCGACCCCTCTGCTAATGTCGCTTGATCCATGATGATGTGCGACAAATCGGCAAAGCGATCTTCATCGGCCTCACTGTCAAGGCGTGCAATTAGTGGATGGCTCGGGTTCACTTCTAGTATGGGTTTACTGTCTGGTACCTCTTGTCCGGCTGCTTCTAATAGTCGCCGCATCTGATTACCCATATCGTGATCACCCACAACGAGGCATGCGGGGGACTCGGTCAGTCGAACCGTCGGGCGCACTTCGGCCACTTGCTCACCCAAGACATTTTTCATTCGCTCAATCAAAGACTCGCTGTCTTTCTTCGCTTTTTCCAGCGCTTCTTTTTCCTCTTCATTATCCGCATCGAGATCCAGGTCACCACGCGTCACGTCTTTAAGCGCCTTACCCTCATGCTCCATTAAATGACTCATTAGCCACTCATCGACTCGGTCAGATAGTATGAGTACTTCAATCCCTTTTTTCCTAAATACCTCGAGATGGGGACTGCTTTTGGCCGTGGTATGGCTTTCACCGGTCACATACCAAATCGCATCCTGCCCCTCTTGCATACGCTCGATGTAATCGGCAAGTGACACCGTTTGTTCGGGCGCGTCCGAGAGTGTCGTTGCAAATCGAAGCAACTTAGCAATTTTTTCTCGGTTGGTGAAATCTTCTGCGGGCCCTTCTTTCAGCACTTGGCCGAAGGTATCCCAAAACGTTTGATAACTTTCTGACTCATTGCTCGCCATTTTTTGCAGCATATCGAGAACGCGCTTAGTCAGCGCATTCTTCATCGAGTCGACACTCGCATTTTGCTGTAAAATCTCCCGGGAGACGTTAAGTGGCAGGTCATTCGAATCTAAAACGCCCTTAACAAATCTCAAATACAGCGGCAAAAACTGTTCGGCGTCATCCATTATGAACGTACGCTGCACGTAAAGTTTGAGACCGCGAGAGGCTTCGCGATTCCATAGATCAAACGGGGCCTTACCCGGCACATAAAGCAGCGATGTGTACTCCAACTTGCCTTCGACCCGGTTGTGACTCCATGTCATTGGTTCATCGACATCGTGAGATACATGCTTGTAAAACGCTTTATATTCGTCGTCACTTACGTCAGAGCGGCTTCGTGTCCAAAGCGCTTTCGCTTCATTGACAGCTTCCCATTCCAGCACCTTCTCGGACTCGGATTCCGTATCCTCTTCGCTGGAGGGCGCCGCTACTTTTGGCATCATGACTGGCACGGAGATGTGATCAGAGTATTTCTTGATGACACTGCGCACGCGCCAATCGTTGGCAAACTCTGTTGCGTCATCTTTCAAATGCAAAATGACAGTCGTTCCTGACTGCTCGCGCTCTGCGGGAGCCACGGAGAACTCCGCCTCCCCTTCGGATTCCCAATGAGTCGCCTCCGCAGTACCTGCCTTGCGCGTAATCACTTCGACGCGATCAGCAACGATGAACGATGAATAGAAACCAACCCCGAACTGTCCAATAAGCTGGCTGTCTTTCTTATCATCGCCACTAAGCTGCTCAAGGAATGTCGCAGTTCCAGACTTGGCGATGGTACCTAAATGCTCAATCACGTCTTCACGTGTCATCCCAATACCGTTATCGGCAATGGTGACCGTTTTTGCTTCACTGTCGATCTCGACGTGGATTTGATACTCGCCCACACCTTCAGCAAGCGTATTGTCCTGCACGGCCGCAAAACGATGCTTGTCTATCGCATCCGACGCATTGGAAATTAGCTCACGTAGAAAGATCTCTCTATTGGAATAGAGTGAATGAATCATTAAGTGAAGGAGTTTTTTGGCTTCGGTCTGAAAGCCCATGGTTTCTTTTGTGGCAGCCGTCATGTAATAAACCTCTAGTAAAACATTATGCCTCACTATATGGGGGTTCTTAGGTTGCTCTTCAAGGGTTTCAGCACGCCGATGTGCGCAGTTAAGTCAAAAAAAAGCCCGCTTGGTATGCGGGCTTTTTATCTTGGGGGGCGAACTTACCAGCCGGTAATTTCTGCCAAGGCTTTGCCGATGTCGGCAAGCGAACGTACCGTTTTCACACCCGCGTCTTCAAGCGCTGCAAATTTCTCATCGGCAGTACCTTTGCCACCTGAAATAATCGCGCCTGCGTGGCCCATGCGCTTACCTTTGGGTGCAGTAACGCCGGCGATGTATGACACAACGGGCTTAGTGACATTGGCTTTGATAAACGCCGCTGCTTCTTCTTCTGCACTGCCACCAATCTCGCCAATCATGACGATTGCCTCGGTTTGGGGGTCCTCCTGGAACATGCCAAGAATATCAATGAAGTTAGAACCGGGGATCGGGTCTCCACCAATACCGACACACGTGCTTTGTCCGTAACCCGCATCAGTGGTTTGCTTAACCGCTTCGTAGGTGAGTGTGCCTGAACGGGACACAATGCCAACTTTACCTGGGAGGTGGATATGCCCCGGCATGATGCCAATCTTACACTCACCGGGAGTGATGACACCCGGGCAATTAGGGCCAATCAAGCGCACACCAAGTTCGTCACATTTTACCTTAGCGTCGAGCATATCGAGCGTTGGAATGCCTTCGGTGATACAAACAATCAGTTTGATGCCGCCGTTAGCTGCTTCAAGGATAGAATCCTTACAGAATGGAGCGGGTACGTAGATGACTGATGCTTCCGCGCCAGTAGCTTCAACGGCCTCAGCAACGGTGTTAAAAACAGGCAAGCCGAGATGCTCCTGGCCGCCTTTACCGGGTGTCACGCCACCCACCATCTTGGTACCGTAGGCCAACGCTTGCTCCGAGTGGAACGTACCTTGTGAACCTGTAAATCCTTGGCAGATGACTTTGGTATCTTTATTGATTAAGACGCTCATTGGGCACCTCCTGCAGCAGCGACAACTTGTTCAGCCGCGTCGGTTAGACTTGTGGCTGCAATAATATTGAGGCCGCTATCGGCGAGTACTTTGCGACCAATTTCAGCATTATTACCCTCGAGACGAACAACCACTGGGACAGTCACACCTACTTCTTCAACGGCACCAATTACACCCTCGGCAATTAAGTCACAACGCACAATGCCACCAAAGATATTGATGAGTACTGCTTTGACATTTTCATCTGACAGGATGATCTTGAACGCTTCGGTTACGCGCTCCTTAGTAGCGCCGCCACCCACGTCGAGGAAGTTAGCAGGAGAGCCACCGTGAAGCTTCACGATATCCATCGTGCCCATAGCTAAGCCTGCGCCGTTAACCATACATCCAATGTTGCCATCTAACGCGACGTAGTTAAGTTCCCACTGCGCTGCATGCGCTTCGCGCTCATCTTCCTGAGAAGGATCGCGCATCGCTTGCAGGTCATCATGGCGATAGAGCGCATTGGAATCGACAACAACCTTGGCATCAAGACAGTGAAGGTTACCTTCGTCAGTAATCACCAATGGATTGACTTCAATCAAAGCCAGATCTTTATCCTTGAACAAATTTGCCAAACCTACAAAAATTTTGACGAACTGATTGATCTGAATACCCTTGAGACCAAGCTTAAAGGCCAGCTCACGACCTTGATAAGGCTGAGGACCTGTCAGAGGATCAATCTCCGCCTTAAGAATCTTTTCAGGCGTTTCTTCAGCTACCTTCTCGATTTCAACGCCGCCTTCGGTAGACGCCATGAATACAATACGTTGTGTTGCGCGATCAAGAACCGCACCAAGATAAAGCTCTTCAGCAATATCCGTGCAGGTCTCAACCAAGATTTTCGTGACTGGCTGGCCCTTCTCATCGGTCTGATAGGTAACCAAGTTTTTGCCCAACCAGCTGTGCGCGAAGTCACGCACTTCTTCAGTAGTTTTAACTAGCTTTACGCCACCCGCTTTGCCGCGACCGCCGGCGTGAACTTGAGCCTTAACGACCCACATGTCACCGCCGATTTGTTGTGCTGCTTTGACCGCCTCCTCAGGCGTATCGACGGCGTGTCCACTACTTACTGGTAAGCCGTATTCAGCAAAGAGTGCTTTGCCCTGGTACTCATGAAGATTCATACGTTGTCCCGTCTATGATTTGTCGTTTGGGATTAGAGCCGACTGTCATCGGCTCGTTGCTGGCGCACCCGCGCCGCGCTATGTCCCTAGCGCTTCTTACGATTCGCCATGTGAATGGCGTGTCCATCGACCGCAAGAGCGGCCTCGTGCACGGCTTCCGACAACGTCGGATGACCAAACACCATAAGCTGAATATCTTCCGCGCTGGAGCCAAACTCCATAGCGATGACCATCTGCTGCACAAGATCTGCTGCTGAGGGCCCAACACAGTGAGCGCCGAGAATTCGATCGGTCTTCTTATCAGCCAAGATTTTCACCATGCCATCGGTGTTACCTGAGGCTAACGCACGACCGATAGCCGCAAACGGGAATGTGCCCGACTTGTACTCAACGCCTTCCGACTTGAGCTCTTGTTCGGTCTTACCCACTGCCGCGACTTCAGGGTCTGTATAAATAATGGACGGAACACAGTCGTAGTTTAGCTGATTTGGCTTTCCGACAATGCGCTCAGCGACCATTACGCCCTCTTCTGAGCCTTTATGCGCAAGCATTGGCCCTCGGACGATGTCACCGATTGCCCAAACGCCCGGAGCTTCAGTAGCACAGTAATCATTGACGTAAACAAAGCCACGCTCGTCGGTGGTCACCCCAGAATCAGACGCGAATAGATCGTTGGTGCGTGGACGTCGGCCGACTGACACGATCAGCTTATCAAAGACCTCTGTGAGCGTCTCATCGCCTTGAGCGTAAGTCACCTCGACCTTACCGTCTTTTACCTCTGTTCCGGTTACCCGGGCACCCAGGCGAATATCGAGCTTCTGCTTTTTGAATATTTTTTGCGATTCTTTGGCGATTTGCTGATCCATCGCGGGCAAAAAGCTATCTAGGGCCTCGAGCAACACAACTTCTGAACCTAGGCGACCCCACACACTACCCAACTCCAAGCCAATGACACCCGCACCGATGACACCCAAGCGCGCGGGCACTTCGCTGAATTCCAACGCACCCGTCGAGTCCACGATGAGGTCATTGTCGACGGGCGCCGGGGGAATATTAATGGGCTCTGAACCCGCTGCTAGAACGACATTATGCGCTTCTAGTTGCTGGGTCGATCCATCGAGCGCAGTCACTTCCACCTTTCGATTGGCATGTAACATGCCCCGGCCTTGGATAACTTCAACGCCATTGTGCTTAAGAAGGCCAGCCACACCCTGTGTCAGTTGTCCCACGATTTGTGTTTTCCGCGCCATCATAGCGGCCACATCAATCCCAGGCACCTCTACGTTAATACCATGAACCGCAAAATGATCCTTCGCTTCAACGAACTTATGCGAGCTATCGAGCAGCGCTTTTGAGGGAATGCAACCAACATTCAGGCAAGTGCCCCCAAATACAGGCTTCTGCTTGTCATCGGCCCACAGTTCAATAATGGCAACTTTCTGTCCCAACTGTGCCGCTCGAATAGCGCAAACATACCCTGCAGGCCCAGATCCGATGACTACTACGTCGTAAATGTTCGACATGTAACTTCTCCGTGTTCAGTTGTGTTCAGAGCTGCAGCAAAATACGCGCTGGATCTTCAATCAAACCTTTAACCGTCACAAGAAATTGAACGGCAGTCTTGCCATCAATCAACCGGTGATCGTAGGACAGGGCCAAGTACATCATAGGCTGGATAACCACCTGACCATCTATGGCCACTGGACGCTCTTGAATGGTGTGCATGCCCAAAATGCCCGATTGAGGCGGATTTAAGATTGGTGTTGACAGCAGCGACCCAAATACGCCCCCGTTGGACACCGTAAACGTACCGCCCGTCATTTCTTCAATCGTGAGCTTCTTGTCGCGAGCTTTAAGGCCCAAGCCACTGATCGCCGCTTCAACATCAGCGATACTCATAAAGTCAGCATCACGCAGCACTGGCACAACAAGACCGTCTTGGGTGGATACCGCGACACCGATGTCTTGATAACCGTGGTAGACCACGTCATTTCCATCAATAGATGCATTGACCTCTGGGAAGCGCTTTAAAGCCTCGCAGCAAGCCTTCACAAAGAAACCCATGAAACCTAAGCGCGTGCCATTGTGAGTTTTCTCAAACTGGTCTTTGTATTGTGAACGCAGCTTCATCAGCGGCGCCATGTTGACTTCATTGAAGGTTGTGAGCATGGCCGTTTGCTGGCTTGCGTCGAGTAGGCGCTCTGCAATTCTCGCGCGCATACGAGTCATGGGAACACGCTTCTCCACCCGTTCACTAGAGGGCGCGTCTGATTGTGGCATCTCGGCAGGAGACGATGCAGGAGCAGGCTTCGCTGCATGCTTGCTTTCCATGTATGCCAGCACATCTTCCTTGGTGATTCGCCCGCCTTTACCTGTGCCTGCAATTCCACTGGCATCGAGCTTATGCTCCTCTATGAGTTGCCGAACCGCGGGCCCCATGGCAACGTCGGCATCACTAGTGGGCTCTGAACTTGTTGGAGCGACTGCAGCAACAGGCTTCGCTGCTGAAACAGCGCCGGGCTCAATAACAGCCAGAAGAGCCTCACTTTCTATCGTGGCTCCTTCGGGGACTTCGATGCTAGTTAAAATGCCATCTTCGGGAGCAACAACCTCCATCACCACTTTATCGGTCTCGATCTCAACCAAAAGCTCATCGCGCTGGACCGTATCACCCTCGGATTTGTGCCATGTGGCGACTTCGCCATCTGCAACTGATTCGGGGAAAGCTGGAGCTTTAATTTGTATAGCCATGATTCCTTTCTTCCTGCCGTAGGCTTAAATCAATGTCCCCAGGGCATCGGGCCCAGGGATTCGTTAATAAACTGTTCTTGCTCTCGAAGATGGAGCGCTGTGTAACCGGCCGATACAGAAGCTGAGGCTTCTCGACCCGAATAGCGCAAATAAACATCGACTTTGTGGCGCTGAATAACGCGGCGAATATGGTGCTGACTCGCATACCATGCGCCCTGGTTCATAGGTTCTTCCTGACACCAAATCGCATCCTCGATATTGGCGTACTGGCTCACTATCTCGGCAAGGTCCTCTTCAGGGAAAGGGTATAACTGTTCAATGCGAATCAGCGCTATATCCTCGATATCTCGCTCTCGGCGAGCCGCGCGCAAATCGTAAAATACTTTTCCCGAACACATGATAAGACGCTTCACTTTGCTGGGATCCAAGCCATCCGTCTCATCGAGCACGGTATTAAACTGCCCATCCGCCAGCTCTTCTAAGGTAGACGTTGCTTCTTTGTGCCGGAGCAATGATTTGGGCGACATAACAACGAGCGGTTTACGCAAGGGTCTAATGGCTTGACGCCGAATCATGTGGAATACCTGAGCCGGTGTTGTCGGCATGCAAACCTGTATGTTGTGCTCTGCGCATAACTGTAAGTATCGCTCTAAGCGCGCGGACGAGTGCTCGGGACCCTGGCCTTCATATCCATGGGGCAGCAACATGGTTAAGCCACAAAGTCTTGACCACTTATGCTCACCGCTGGTGATGAATTGATCAATAACAACCTGGGCGCCGTTGGCAAAATCGCCAAACTGAGCTTCCCATATCACCAAGCCTTTTGGGTTCGTAGTCGAGTAGCCATATTCGAACGCCAAAACCGCCTCTTCCGACAAGAGTGAGTCATAGATGACAAAATCTTCCTGATCTTCGCTCAAATGCTGCAAAGGCACATAGGCCTCATCGGTGTTCTGATTGTGCAGCACAACATGTCTGTGAGAAAACGTTCCACGGCCGATATCTTGTCCAGTCATGCGAACGGGAAAGCCATCGACAAGTAGGGTGGCGTACGCCATCGTCTCAGCATAACCCCAGTTAATCTCCAAGGCCCCTGACCCCATTTTACGGCGGTCTTCCAGAATTTTATTGACCTGTCGCTGAATAGCTAGACCCTCGGGACTCGCATTAGCGCGCTCGGTAAGTTCCTTTAGCTTGGACATAGGAACAGTGGTATCGCAGTGTGCAGTCCATGCATGTCCCAAATAAGGCGTCCAATCGACAAACAACTGCGTGTTCGGCTCCATTACAAGCGTACTGACTAAAGGTTCCCCGCGATCGAGAGATTCTCGGTAGCGGGATTGGAGCGCATTGTCCTCTTCCTCACTTAGAACTGACTCCGCAATGAGCCGATTTGCGTACAAATCCCGGGTTGAGGGGTGCGACTTAATAGTCTTGTACATGAGCGGCTGAGTGACTGACGGTTCGTCTGCCTCGTTGTGACCGCGACGTCGGTAGCACACTAAGTCAACAACCACGTCACGTTTGAACGTGTTGCGGAAATCTACGGCTAACTGCGTCACAAACACCACGGCCTCAGGGTCATCGGCATTCACATGGAAGATGGGCGCCTGAACCATCTTAGCAATGTCGGTGCAGTACTCAGTTGAACGCGCGTCCTCGCGCCGACTGGTCGTAAAACCCACTTGATTGTTAATAACAATGTGCAGCGTGCCGCCTGTCTTATACCCGCGGGTTTGGGACATTTGGAAGGTTTCCATGACTACGCCCTGCCCCGCGAAAGCCGCGTCGCCGTGCATTACAATGGGGACTACCGTGTCACCGTTTGGATCTTTACGCCGGTCTTGGCGCGCGCGCACAGAACCCTCTACTACAGGGGACACAATCTCTAAGTGCGAAGGGTTGAAGGCCAACGCTAAGTGGACCTCACCTCCCGGCGTCATGACATTTGAAGAGAAACCTTGGTGGTACTTAACGTCGCCTGAATTTTCGAAGTTCACACGACCTTCAAATTCATCGAAAAGCTCAGCAGGGTTCTTACCGAGAATATTTACGAGGACGTTTAAACGACCTCGGTGGGCCATCCCAATGACGACTTCCTTCGCACCATAACCACCGATACGCTGTATGGCCTCCGACAACATTGGAATAAGGCTCTCGCCACCCTCCAAGCCAAAACGCTTGGTGCCTGGGTATTTCGAACCCAGAGACTTCTCAAGGCCTTCAGCTTTAATCAAACTGCGCAAGATCTGTAACCGAGCCTCCCGAGTCATCTCAGGCGCAGAGCGAACAGACTCCATACGGCTCATGATCCAATGGCGCTGCTCGGTATCAACGATATGCATAAACTCTGCACCAATGGTGTGACAGTAGGTGCGCTCGAGCGCGCCAACAATATCCTTTAACGTGGCGTCGCTTGCCCCGAAATACAGTGAACCCACCTGAAACACAGTGTCGAGGTCCGCTTCGGTTAGCTGGTGAAAGCCCAAATCTAGATCGGGGACGGGGTCACGTTGAGCGATACCAAGAGGATCTAGAGCCGCCTTTTGATGGCCACGCTGTCGATACGCAGAAATCAGCTGTACAACCTGTACTTGTTTGCGCTCGTACTCGGTCGCCTGTGAGTCGTGGGCAACCGTGGCTTCAGTTCGCACGCGCATTTTACTTATTCGGGCAAATTGCTCTCTCACCACCGAATGAGGAACGTCATGGAGGCTTGATGTCTTAGATTCGACCTTAGGCAGGCGGTCGAAGTAGTCACGCCACTCGGGGTCAATTGCATTCGGATCGATGAGGTATTCCTCGTACAACCCTTCAATATAGTGTGCATTACTGCCCGCTATGTGTGAGGTTCCCCACAATTCCAGCATGCTAGAAAGATTGGACGCGTGCGCCATACTTGACCTCGGAGAATCCGGTTTCTTATTTCAAATATGTCTAAGCAGGCTGGATCGGATACCCAATTCGGGCATGAGCCCGTCCAGCCACGTAGACGCGGTGAGCATAGTTTAGCGACTCATTGCTAAGGTTTGTAGACCTAGTCAGTGTCATCACGCGCTTTTTGACCGTGTTTTTGTGTTTTTTTGTCACATTAGTCTCCATAAGAATACAAAACATTCTATTTAGTTATGGATATGTTCGGCGCACTAAAAAGGGGCGCCTTGGCGCCCCTTACGAAACAGCGGCCAATACTTAGGTCGCGCGGTTAAGCAGCATAGTCCTGATGTGCCCGATGGCCTTTGTTGGATTCAATCCTTTGGGGCACACGTTGACACAATTTTGAATGCCATGACAACGGAAAACGCTGAATGGGTCATCGAGGTTAGACAACCGCTCTTCCGTAGCGGTATCGCGGCTATCCGCCAAGAAACGATAGGCCTGCAGCAAGCCCGCAGGCCCAATAAAACGGTCTGGGTTCCACCAGAAAGACGGGCAGCTGGTTGAGCAGCACGCGCACAGAATACATTCGTACAAGCCGTCGAGCTTTTCACGGTCTTCCGGTGTTTGCAGACGCTCGATGTCCGGTGCCGGTGTGCTGTTCTGCAAATAAGGCTGGATTTTCTCGTACTGAGCGTAGAATAGGCTCATATCCACGACCAAATCGCGAATAACAGGTAGCCCTGGCAGTGGCCGTACCACAAGCTTGTTACCTTTCACGGTCTCTGACAGCGCGGTGATGCACGCAAGACCATTTTTGCCATTGATGCTCAAACCATCTGAGCCACAGACCCCTTCCCGGCAACTTCGTCGATAAGTCACACCGGGATCCTGATCTGCTTTGATCATCTCCAGCACGTCCAACACCATAAGGTCTTTACCCTCGGTATCGACCTGAAAGTCCTGCATGTAGGGCGCGCTATCAACGTCGGGGTTGTAACGGTAAATGCTGACTTGCAACATTTGTTTATCTCCTCACAAAAATTAGTACGTTCGAATCTTCGGCTGGAATGTGTCGACCGTCTTCGGCGTAAAGTTCACGCTTCGCTTAGCGACGCGCTTGCCCTCCCGATAATACATAGAATGACACAGCCAATTCTCATCATCACGCTCGGTGTAGTCCTCGCGCGCATGAGCTCCTCGACTCTCAGTTCGTGCTTCAGCAACGATAGCTGTTGCTTCAGCCGTTTCAAACAGGTTCTGCAGCTCAAGACACTCGATACGTGCGGTGTTGAATGCTGACGACTTATCAGCCAGTTTGACGTTATCAACCCGCTCTCGGAGACCTTCAAGCTTCTTAATGCCGTCTTGCATGAACTCACCTTTTCGGAACACGCCAAAGTGGTTCTGCATGATGCCTTGAAGCTCCTTACGCAAATCCGCTGCATTCTCGCCATCGGTACGCTCATTGAGCGCGTTTATACGTTGGCTCGCTTCTTCAATATCAGTTTGCCCCGCGTCTCTTAGGTCAATGCCATCACGGAGGGCGCTCTCAATGAACAGCCCCGATGCGCGGCCGAATACCACCAAATCTAACAATGAGTTGCCACCCAAGCGGTTAGCGCCATGTACAGATACACACGCAGCTTCACCACATGCGTAAAGGCCCGGAATCACTTGATCGTTACCGTCGGCGTCGACAGTTAGTGCTTGGCCGTGAATATTGGTAGGTATTCCACCCATCATGTAATGGCAGGTCGGAACAACCGGGATAGGCTCTTTCACAGGGTCTACGTGAGCAAATGTTCTGCTCAGCTCACAAATGCCAGGTAATCGAGACTCCAAAACATCTTCACCGAGGTGATCGAGCTTTAGCTTTACATGATCACCGTTGGGGCCGCATCCCCGGCCTTCCAAAATCTCTAGAACCATAGAACGAGCAACAACGTCTCGACCCGCTAGGTCTTTAGCGTTTGGCGCATAGCGTTCCATGAATCGCTCACCGTCTTTATTGATGAGATAGCCACCTTCGCCACGGCAGCCCTCGGTAACCAAAGTCCCGGCTCCATAAATTCCGGTGGGGTGGAACTGCCACATTTCCATGTCTTGCGCGGGAACACCGGCACGCAGGGCCATGCCCATACCGTCACCAGTATTGATATGAGCGTTGGTTGTCGAGGCGTAAATGCGGCCCGCGCCACCTGTGGCAAACACAGTGGCTTTGGACTTTACGTAAACCATTTCACCGGTTTCTATACAGATCGCAATAACACCCGTCACAGCGCCGTCTTGGTTTTTTACGAGGTCAACCGCAAACCATTCGTTAAAGAAAACCGTTTCGTTCTTGATATTGTTCTGATAGAGCGTATGGAGCAGCGCGTGACCGGTACGGTCAGCGGCTGCACATGTTCGCGCGGCCTGGCCACCCTCACCAAAATTCTTCGACTGACCACCAAAAGGTCGCTGATAAATACGTCCTTCCTCAGTACGAGAGAAAGGCAGACCCATGTGCTCTAGTTCGAAAATAGCCTCTGGCCCAACAGAGCACATGTACTCGATCGCGTCTTGATCGCCAATGTAATCTGATCCCTTAACGGTGTCATACATATGCCAGCGCCAGTCATCGTTGGGGTCATCGCTGGCGATAGCGCAGGTGATACCGCCTTGCGCAGAGACAGTGTGCGAGCGTGTTGGAAAAACTTTAGTGATAACGGCCGTCTTGTAGCCGGACTGTGCCAACTGAAGTGCAGCGCGCATACCCGCTCCGCCGCCGCCGACTATTACACCGTCAAAAGAAATGGTTCTCATTGTTGCCTCCAGTAAAGAGCGCTCTGCGCAACCTGCGTTATAGCGAATGTGCGCAGTAATCCAAGCCAAAAATTGTCATTTAGCCCCAAATGATCTGAATCACCCAGAGAAGATACACAAGTAAGACCAACACGCTGCCAATCTGGCAAAGGCGCCGAAGTCCGTTACCGCGGGGTCCAAGCATTCGTTCGGTAAGATAGTCTGTGAACACTGCCCACAAACCAATCCAGGCATGGGCTGCGAAAGACAGTGCTGCCAGCAGTGTAAAAATACGCATTGCTGAGTTCGCGTGAAGCGCCTTCCAGCTCGCGTAACCAACGCCGTTCAGTAAGGTGTATGCGACGAAGCCGAAATACGCTAGCAAGATGACGCCCGCGACTCGCTGAATCATCCAATCGGACAGCCCTGACCGGCTAAAACTGGTGATCTGAGTTACCATATTACAATCCCCCAAACGATGGCGAACGTAATGGCAAGTGCGATAACGATTCGCGCGCCCAATACTCCGCCTTCCATAGTTTCGCCGTAGCCGAAATCCATAATGATGTGCTTCACACCCGACAGGGCGTGATAACTCAGTCCGGTAGCGATAGCCCACAAAAGCGTTTTCGCAATCGGGCCGGACAGCGTGAGCGCAAGGTCATCGAAGCTCTGCTCCGACGCGAGGCTCATATCGAGAGCCCAAATCAGCAGGCCGCTAATCACAAACAAAAAGACGCCTGATAGGCGGTGTGTAATAGAGACATAAGCGGTAATCGGTAACTTCATCGATCCAATATCGAGGTTTACCGGTCGCTTGTCTGCGCTAGCAAGTGGCTTCACGGGTGATCTCCATTGTTGCTTGACAGGGACAGGCTGCACATCAGCCGCGCGGGAGTATACTCGTCTAAAACGGGTAATGACAATTCACTCTTCACACACCGCAATTTTTTTTAAAAATTAAAGCAATTTTAAAACGTGAAAAATTGACACGCGCAGCCAAGTGTCTATAGTTTGCGGCTCTCAACAATCCCCTTTTTCAGGAAAGTTCCCTATGACTGACAAAAAAGCCACTCTCACGATTGACCATGGCAATGGCGCCAGTGACAGCATCGACTTGCCGGTGCTTGAAGGAACCCTAGGTCCCGATGTGGTCAACGTAGGCTCTCTAACCAGCAACGGCTATTTCACCTACGACCCAGGCTTTACTTCTACAGCGTCCTGCGAATCAAAAATCACCTTTATCGACGGCGATAAAGGCATACTTTTGCATCGTGGGTATCCCATAGAACAGTTAGCTGAGCACTCGGATTATTTAGAAACCTGTTACCTACTGCTCTACGGAGAGTTACCAAATAAAACAGAGAAAGAAGAATTCGTAACCACCGTTCACAATCACACGATGGTGCACGAGCAAATCCGAACATTTTTCAATGGCTTCCGCCGTGACGCTCACCCAATGGCTATTATGTGCGGCGTCGTGGGTGCGCTCTCAGCCTTTTATCACGACTCGACTGACATTTCGGACTCGCATCACCGCACGGTAGCAGCCTATCGCTTGATCGCGAAAATGCCGACGATTGCTGCGATGAGCTATAAATTCTCTGTCGGGCAACCCTTTATGTATCCCGACAATAGCCTGGATTATTCAGCTAATTTCCTGCACATGATGTTTGGTAATCCCTGTGAGCCAAGTAGAGTCTCACCAACTATTGCCCGCGCCATGGATCGAATTTTCCTTTTACATGCGGACCATGAGCAAAATGCATCAACGTCCACAGTTAGGCTCGCCGGCTCCTCACAGGCCAACCCGTTTGCATGTATTGCCGCCGGCATTGCTGCCTTGTGGGGTCCATCACACGGAGGTGCAAACGAAGCCGTTGTTAAGATGCTCGAAGAAATCGGTACGGTCGATCGCATCGATGAATTTGTCGCTCGCGCGAAGGACAAAAACGATCCTTTCCGACTTATGGGCTTTGGGCATAGGGTTTATAAGAACTTTGATCCGCGTGCCAAAGTCATGAAACAGGCAGCTGATGAGGTGCTCGCAGAATTAGGTATAGAAGATGAAATGCTTGAGATCGCTAAGCGTCTCGAAGAAATTGCGCTAAAAGATTCGTACTTTGTAGAGAAAAAGTTGTACCCCAATGTCGATTTCTACTCGGGCATTATCCTCAAGGCCTTGGGTATTCCAACGTCAATGTTTACGGTGATTTTTGCTGTCGGACGCACCGTGGGTTGGATTGCACACTGGAACGAAATGATTTCTGGGTCGTACCGTATTGGCCGCCCACGTCAATTGTATACCGGCTATGAGGCACGAGACTTTACCCCTCTCGATAAGCGCTAATTACCCCGAGAACACGACACTATGACCCAAGCAAGCGTTGTCATCACTGGAACTGGCCTATTCACACCGGCCGAATCTGTTAGTAACGAAGAATTAGTCGCAGCATTCAATGCGTGGGTGGACCACTTCAATCATGAAAATGCTGCCGCTATTGAGCAAGGCGAGATTGAGGCTAAGGTTCATTCCTCGGCCGAATTCATCGAGAAAGCCTCCGGCATCAAAGCGCGTTACGTACTGAATAAATCCGGAATCGTTGACCCTGAGCGCATGGCGCCTTCGATCCCCGAGCGCTCGAACGATGAGCTGTCGGTCATGGCTGAAATGGCGGTTATTGCGGCCAAGCAGGCCATCGATAGAGCCGGCGTCAGCGCCGCTGATATCGATGGTGTAATCGTTGCGGCATCTAACATGCAACGGGCCTACCCCGCCATGGCCGTCGAGGTTCAAAGTGCATTAGGTTGCACGGGCTGGGCCTTCGACATGAATGTCGCCTGTTCGTCGGCTACTTTTGGTATCCAGCAAGCGCGTGATGCCATCCGTGCCGGTAGCGCACAGCGCGTACTTATGGTGAATCCAGAAATATGTACGGGCCACTTAAACTTCCAAGATAGAGATTCGCACTTTATCTTCGGCGACGTTGCCACAGCCGTGTTAATAGAAGCGAAAGCGGTTGCCTCGACGGACGATGCTTATGAAATAATCGATACGCGCCTGCAAACGATTTTCTCTAACAATATTAGAAATAATTTTGGGTTTCTAAATCGTACCGATGAGTCAGGAGTGGGTGCAGTCGACAAGTTGTTTGTGCAAGAAGGTCGAAAGGTATTTAAAGAGGTCTGCCCCGCCGTCGCCCAGCAAATCACTGCGCAGCTGAAAGACCTTGAAATCAGTCCTGACGAACTCAGTCGCTTATGGCTACATCAGGCCAACAAGAATATGAATGATTTGATAGCACGCAAAGTCTTGGGTCGAGATCCATCAAATACCGAGTCACCTACAATCCTTGACGAGTACGCGAACACGTCATCAGCCGGCTCCATTATAGCGTTCCATAAAAACCGCGATGACCTAGCAAGCGGTCACCTGGGCGTCCTGTGCTCGTTCGGTGCCGGATACAGCATCGGAAGCGTCGTACTACGCCGCCTGTAGGCGCCCCGCACAAGCGTTTTAGATGCAAGTGCCAACACCCCGACGACTCACTCCTCGAGCAATGCTTTAAGCGCAGCAATCAGCGCTTCGCATTGCTCGCGGGTACCGATTGAGATCCGCAAATGTTCCGAGATGCGCGCTTTGTCCCAGCGGCGGACAAGTATATTGCGGCTACGCAGACCGTCAAAAATTGCCTGCCCTGCTGCACTTCGATGACGGACAAACAAAAAGTTAGCCTGTGATGGGCACACTTCGAAGTCTAGCTGCGTGAGCTCTGTTACCAACCAATCTCGATTCCCAGCGACCGCCTCACTCGCGCCTAGCAGCCACTCTCTGTCTAAAATTGCCGCCGCCGCTCCGGCTTGTGCCATGGCGTCAATGGGATAGCTGTTGAACGAGTCTTTAACCCTGACCAAGCCATCTATTAAGCTTGATTGGCCTAGGGCAAAGCCTACTCGCAAGCCAGCTAATGCATGAGATTTAGACAAGCTCCGAGTGACTAAGAGATTATCTGCCCGGTCGAGTAAGCGGGTAGCGCTTTGCGCGCCAAAGCCGAAGTAAGCCTCATCGACGACGACTAGACGATCTCGCTCACTAAATACTAGCTTTTCAATCGAGTCGAGATCGAGGGCTATACCCGTAGGCGCATTGGGATTTGCCAGCAAAATGGGACCGTCCAGCGCGGCGAGCGAATCGACATCGATCGAGAAGTCTTTATTCAGCGGCAAGGTTTGACATTCTAGGCCATAGAGCTTCGCCCAAACTGGATAAAAACTGTAGGTGATGTCAGGTACGTTGACTACGCTCGAGCTACTGAGCAGGGCTTGGAATACATGTGCGAGAATTTCATCTGAGCCATTACCCACAAAAACCTGGTTGATCTGCAAACCCTCGGTGACCGCTATGGCGCTGCACAACTCTTGGCTTGTCGGGTCCGGGTATCGACGTAGGCTGTCACCGGAAACAGCCTTGATAGCTCGAATTGCTTTCTCTGACGGCTCTAACGGGTGTTCATTCGTATTTAACTTAATAAGGCCGCGTACCCTAGGCTGCTCTCCAGGTATGTAGGGAGACAAATGACGTGCTGTGTCACTCCAAAACCGACTCATGTGAATTCCTGTATGTCGTGCATATTATGCGTAATAGCCAAGCGCGCAGCATAGCTAATGCGCAAGCGTTGTGTAAGTGCTCAGTCGAGCATTAAGCGTAAGGTGTCGGCACTCAAATGGCGCACGTCTTCACCGGTCACCAAATAAATAACTTGCTCAGCAATATTACTTGCATGGTCGCCTATGCGTTCAAAACTTCTTAGTGCCCACATGAGTTGTAGCATGGACGGTAAGGTTACCGGCGTTTCAGCCATCGCTGCTTGAAGTTCTTTCATACTCGCTCGGTAAGTTTTGTCGATATCAGTATCACTGAGCACTACTAAAATAGCGTCCGCTGCGTTCAATCGTGCAAAGGCGTCTAACGCGCGGTTGAGCATATCGATAACGTGGTGTGCGATGTTTTCTAACTTGATCTCGACACTGGTGTAAGCCGTAGAAGATGCATCTAACTCAGCACTTTGAATAGCGAGCTTAGCTACCCTTGAAGCTTCATCGCCGATCCGTTCCAGGTCGCGTGTTAATCGAGTGATTGCGATGATAAGTCGCAGATCACTCGCGGCGGGCTGGCGTCGCGCTAAAATCCGGATGCACTGTTCATCAATGGCTATTTCAAGTTGGTTAATCTCACGATCAATCAACAAAACGCGTTCAGCGATGCTGCTGTCGCGCTGAGTAATGGCTTCAGCTGCAAGCTCAATTTGGTTTTCGACCTTGCCGCCCATCTCCAAAAGATCGCTTTTAACCGCATCGATCTCAGCGTTGAACTGCGCTGAGATATGTTGTCGGGAGTAAGGTCGCTCAACCATAGTGACTCTCAAAAATAGTGGCTCTCAAAAATAGTGGCTCTCAAAAATAGTGGCTCTCAA
>ERZ807291.966-NODE-966-length-48069-cov-11.609801_pt1 | contig 48069 bp, 49 predicted proteins | sample MGYA00521257_ERZ807291 | MGnify/ENA primary metagenome ERZ807291 (study PRJEB31413, sample SAMN03169783) | marine metagenome | biome: Marine; feature: Water; material: Subsurface seawater | place: North Sea | collected 2011-04-28 | depth 1 m m ... | reverse complement strand
CCCAAGAAAAAGCCCAAGAAAAAGCCCAAGAAAAAGCCCAAGAAAAAAAAAGTTAACATTAAGGATGTAGTTAAGGTGGTTAAGGACTCTGCAAACAAAGTAGCCGATCGCACGATGGCTATCTACGAACGCGAGAGAAAACGACTACAACAACTGAAGCAGTTGAAACAAGCAGCACAGAAGTTTCTTCGTGCAATAATTAGTTTTGGAAACTCGTTCAAGCAGGTTCCGCCTGCAATAGCAGGGTTATTCAGGACTGTGGGTGGGTTTTCAGGCAACATACTAAAACCATTCAAAAACCTATCCATCCGTGGTTGATCTACTTCGCACCAAATAGGCATACGTAGGTGATGAAGAGTATGGCTACGAGGATCTCTACTAGAGAACAAATGCAGATGTCATTGCCCAAGTAATGGGTAATGGGCCAGGAAATACCTAATACCCTTGGTGGTGATTTACTCGTAAAAATTAAATCTGTTTTTATTATAGGATGACACACATTATAAAAATAGTTAAGAATGCACAGAATTTAGAAATAGGCAACATAGGCCCTGATATGGTTGCTGTTATTGTGGTGTGTCTTATTATATTCGTCTTGATTTATAAGTATATAACTAAACGTCGCGAGCCTTTTATGGATAAGGTGAATAAAGCGGTGACAGATGTAGAAAATGTGGGAAAGAAAGTCAAAGCCATTCCGGGAGAAATCAAGAAAGTGGAGCGGAAGATAAACAGCGAGGGAAAGAAGATATCTAAAACAATAGACAGCAAATTGAAGAAGTTGCTAAAACAAGTAGAGACGTTGGTGACTAAAAAACTTAAGAACTTTTTTATGTCTTTCATTAACTCTCTTAAAAGAGCCCTCGTAGATCCGCTACTCACGCTGTTCAAAGCAATCGGTAATGTATTTGTCCAATTGTTTGCTATTTTAGTAAAATTAGGCAATAAGATTGGATCGTTACCGAACTGCGTTCCCTATTATGGCATAGTTGGTGTTTACGTGGCTGTGCGGAATTTCTGGAAGAGAATAATTCCAAGTTCAGTCTGGAAAATTATCGAGAAGGTAGGCGACAAATTACAACCTGTATTGGATTTACTTGGATACAAAAAAATAAAAAAAAGGTGTTACGATTTTAATGTAAATGGTGAAATCAATAGTATACGTACCGGCTTTACAAAGTCAGGTAAGCACTTTAAGAGAGATTTTGGTAAATTCAGAGGAATAAAATTCTGATGTGGAAACGAACGTCAGGAGAATAGGGAAGTAAACATAGCAATGTGCAAGTTGCTATGTTTAGTCAGTAGTGGATTGTGTTTTGTCGTCGTCTCCGCACAGACCTGTATTAGAAACCCATGTAGGGTCCTTACCCGTAAAATAGACCATAAGAGATTTGAGCGCGAGAGTTGTGAATATAAAAACGCCTGCATGGAATGACAATTTTCTGTCCAAAGGCGTGAATTTTCGTGTCCGAACGAAAGGATTATATCGAACAATGAGGAATATGGCGACGTAGAGTTTTATATAATAGTCAATGTGCCAGAATACATCTGGTTTTATAAATGATATTCCGAAAAACATAGATATGTAAAATAGATAAGTGAGAAATATGAAAAGATTGAAGATTTTTTCTTGGTAATCCAACAAACCGGTTAGAGACATATATTACTGGAAGATAATTTTAGGACAAACGACAAAGTAATCATACTTGTTGTATCTATATCTATGCATCAGAATGGAAAAAATATTTATATCTTCTTTATATATCAATATGAACAATCAACAGACAACTACACAAATGGAGACTCAAATGAACCGGGAGTTATATGAACGCAACCTTCCATCGACACCTCTGCAACCCTATCTTGATGTCCGTCCTGCTTCCACCAAGTATTCTCTTATGCCGATTGTGGATCCACGAAAGAAGTCGAATGTTCCCTTCGTAACCCAGCCCGTGTTTAATACTGGAATAACCTTTAATCCTGGAAACGATAGTGGTCCCTGGAGTGGATATGCGTCACAGGTAAATGTGGAATCCGATTTGAAAAACCAGGTGTTTGCTCTACAAAATTGTGATCGAAGTGTCTATGTTCCGAAGAGCACAAGTGATTTGTACCAGGTTCAAATACCAGTAAATTCGAATGCATTTCAGTCACATTCTTTACTTTTCAAAGAAGATAAATTTGATCAATGTGACCCAACACCATCGTTTACCAACACAGCAATGTTTTACAATTCTACAAGAAATGATACCAAGGGTGCTCACGAACACAAAAAATAATTGACACCTCTTATTAGTTTGTATTATGCATTCGAACTTTTGTAATCAACGTATTTGAAAAATTTATCTCTGGTTACTATATAATGGCTACCCGTAGACGTAGATCGACTAAAGGAACTCGTTCCAAGACCCACAAAGGGCGTAAGAATTACACCACCAAGAAAGGCAATAAGGTATTTCATCGCAAGAAGCACTATGTGCGTAAAAGCAGAAAGCCTTATCACAAGACAAAGTAAGTATTGATCGTGGTATGTAAATATCATATTCACATACTGGATATATCCATATGCTGTCCAAACTTCAAATGTAGTCTGGAAATAATAAAGATTATTGAGGAAAACATTATAAATATTTATTGTTAGAATAAGTATAATGTATAAAACTACAATTGTAACCATGTTTTATAACTTGAAAAAATTAAAAGATGCAACACACTCTACACGTCCGCTCGATTTTTATGTCAAGAACGGATCCCACACCCTTCTCCTTGAGTATCCGATGGTGATTTTTTGCGACGAAGAAACCCTTGATGTTATTCGAAGTGTGCGTGACAAGTTAAACGACAAAGTTCCCACTGTGTATATAGTGAAGCCTTTGATGGAGTACGATTTTTATCAACTGAATTTTGATATCATTGAGGAAAGCAGGCGAAAGCGTCAGTATCTTTACGGAGAACCCGATCAAAGAAATACTACATCATATTTTTTAATCACCATGTTCAAGTCTGTTTGTTTGCGCATCGCAAAAATGCGCGATGACTTCGAAACCCAATATTACGCGTGGGTGGATTTGGGATGCAACCATGTATTGAAAAACGTCACCGAGATGGCCCCTTCAATGCTGGATAATCCGAAGCCCAAAATTTCTGCGTGTTACATCCAATATCACAGCCCGGAAGTGTTGTCCGATACATGCAAATGGTTAGAGGAGGGCGGTCCATGTGGAATAGCGGCCACAGTTTTCACTGCAGAAGCAAGTTATATCGATCGTTTTTTTAATGGAATGATGGAACAATTCCACAAGCAGTTGTGCTTAGGAACTGGACATTCTGACGAACAAACCATGACATTATGTTATCATGAACATCCGGATTTGTTTACCATTTTCAATGGCGATTATTACTCTATTCTTACCAACTATCATGTCCCTAAACAAGACCTTCAATCGATTAAGTTTTGTTATATATACGAGACGATCAACGCAGGAAAGTATGATTTAGCTAAGGAAGCTATCATGCGAATATTGACATATCTCAGTTCGCGAAAGCAGGATACATTAAGTGAAGAAGAATTAGACATAAAAACCGAGTTGATGCATTTGTACAACCGACCAGAATATAATTAATTGCTAATTGCTAATTCGCTAATTCAATTATGTTTAGAATATGTTAAAAAAATAGAACTTCAATACATAACAACAGACAAGTAATATGGATTACATTGATCATATCTTTTACATTAATTTAGACAAACGCGACGACAGACGAAAAGAAATAGAGGGAGAGCTTGAAAACATGGGTTGGAGTGGCGAACGATTTTCGGGCATTTATCATCCTCCACCAAAGGGGATACTTGGATGCACCAAGTCACACTTGAATGTTCTTCTGTTAGCTATGCAACGTAACTACGAGAACGTTCTTATTTTAGAAGACGACCTGCTGTTTTTGAAAGGGAAAGAAGAGGTGAACAACATGATACGGGAGTTATTTGCGAAAAAACCCACATTTGATGTATGTTTTTTGGCTTACAATTTAAAAAAGGGTGAAATTGACAAAGAGCATCCGTTTTTGACGCGAGCCTACGATTCTTCTACAGCTTCTGCTTATATTGTTAATCGCCACTATTACGAAAAACTCATATTGTTGTATGCAGACGCTATTCCGAAATTGGACAAAACCATGCACCATTGGAAATATGCCAATGACCAAGTATGGAAGCCTTTGCAGGAGAAAGACAGGTGGTATTGTTTCACAGATCGCATAGCGAGACAGCGTGACGGATATAGTGACAATTCGAGTACCTTTGTTACTTTTCACGAGAACAAAGACGAACACAAAACCATGGGCGACAACGCGAAGCCATCGAACACTACTCCTGCAAAAAAGGAGACCAAGTTGGACGAGAAAACGCGTCCCGAAGTGGTTCCACCCACAGATATAGTAGAAGGAGGTATAGACCTAAATAAAAGTGACCAAAATGGCATGACTGCTCTGGCCTTTGCTTGTCTAGGAGGCCATCTTCCTATAGTTGAATTCTTATTAGGAATGAAGATAGACATAAATAAAGCAGACAACAACGGGACGACACCTCTTATGGTTGCCTGTCAAAATGGGAACATTGATATAGTAAGACTTCTTGTGAAAAGTGGAGGGACATCTACCCCGAGCAATCCATTCCTATCACATACGTCATTTGAGAGTACAGGAGCGACTATAGGCCAGGATAACATGTCTGTCAATAAGAAAGACACTTTACCAAATCAAAAAATACTCATCAGACGATAAAAATGTGTTTCATGTTCAATATATAGAATTGATCATGAAATGTTCCACACTGACTTGGTTTGTGTGTAATTATTGATTTACAAAAATATTGTGCTAGAATATGAGTGAGCGCATGGTGAATGATTTGACGCTACAATATTTCACAAGTAGAGATTTTGGGAGTAAAATTCAGAAAATGACAACACCAGAAGGAGACGATGAAATGCTAAAGGATAAAAAATTTTACAGGAAGCGGGTTATTGACTTGTCCAAGAGAATGCTCAATAAAAGCGTAGGTCGAAATATGTGCGGAGAAAACGAACCAGACGTGATACCAAACGATGTGAAGTCAACTTTTGAAAATTACGTGAGAAGTTGTGTGGATTACTTTAAGTTTCTTGACCAATCCGAGATAATGCAAGAAGAATACGATACTATGGTATGCCACGAAGACATGGAAAGTCGTAATAAAGTGGAAAACTATGCACCAGAGAACGTTGACGAAATGTTTCTTCGTAGCATTCACATGAAGTCGGAGAAACCGCTGGACAGATTTGTCTTGAAGAAACATACAAAACCGAACACCCCTGAACGTGATCTGCCTCGTGAGAGAAACATAAACCTGAACAGCCCGAGCCTCAAAATAAAAGGAATAAAGAAAAAGAAAAATCTCCGTAATAAGTATGAAGATGCGCCACAAAAAACAAGTCAAGACCAAGAAACGTCTAAAGTTACACCCCACCAACAAAACTAAACCCAATACCAATACCAAAACCAATAAGTTGAGGTGCAGTCCAAACCCAAAACAAGTTAACGATTTTACGTGTTATACAGAAGAAGATTTGCACCGCCTCCGCGATTTGTGGAATGTTCGACATCCCGATTCGCAAATTGAAACAAACGAAGTGCATGTTATTTGGAATGAACTGGATAAGAAGATGAATAATATATGCGACAAAGAGTCATGCTGGTTGAAACAGAACTTTGTGAATAAAAAGGACAAAGAGCAACTACTGCATGCGTTTGCACCAGTTGCACCGAGTAGCTGGAAGAAAAGACCTAATGAGTGGTTATCTAGCACAGAGATTATCGAAGTAATGCGACAATACGAGAAAGCCTACAAGTGTTTTACCTTTTTGGGACCCAGTCCAATTGACTATGATACACGAAAGTTATATGGGCAATGTATATGGCAAGAACTATGTGAGTTTAATTTGCGGTCACAGATTAAGGAGGGGAAAAAGAAAATAGGCATTATATTTAACTTGGATCCACACTATCTACCAGGATCTCATTGGGTGAGTATGTTTATCAACATCAAAAAGAAGCAGATATATTACTTTGATAGTGCTGGCGCCGAGATCCCCGACCAGATTATGAAACTGGTAAAAGATGTGACAAAACAGGGGAAAACGCTGGGAATAGATTTTAAATTTGATCAAAACTATCCTGTGGAACATCAGTATGGAAACACGGAGTGTGGTATATACGCCCTTTATTTCATCGTGCATATGTTGGAAGATAAAATCAACAACCACTATTTGAAAACCCACATTTTGAAAGATAAGTATATCGAGAAATTTCGAAAAGTATATTTCAACGAACATAAATTAGAGTAACTAGAAATATGACAATGACAAAGCATATAAATATAGTAGAGGCTATATTTATATTATGGTCGATCAGTTTTTAACACACGAAAACACTGATTTATTATGGGAAGTATTGCTTGAAAACGAAGCCGTGCCAAAAGATGAACGCACACGTGAAACATTTGCAAGGGTTCTTCCAGAATTCAACACGACGCATTCCGAAATGGAGATGAACTTGATGGAAATGAACAAATTGTTTATACAACAAATAATGAAGAAAATAGTTCCTCCACCCAAGGAGTCGTTCGAGACATTGGTGACTCACGAAGAAATACATAAACAGAGAAAGTCCGAGTTCGAGAAAGAGTTTGAAAGAAAACAGAGTGAGTTTATGGAAGGTATAACAAAGAGCGTTCCGGAGACACCCAACTTCGAAGACACCTGTAAAGATGAACCCATCTTGAATATGTCAGACACCATTCAGCAAATGATAGCCGAACGGAAATTAGAGATTGGTAACATTTCGTCCAACAAAAAGGAAGCGGAAAAATGGCTTCATCTTCCAGAAACTTCTGTTCAAGATAGGTTGTCAACCTCCTCTAGTCATACAAGTTTGAACAAAACGAACAAGCTTTCAGAAAACGCTAAGAGACAAGATGGGAAAGATGTGAGGTTTATCAAGATAGATGATCAAGAGTTAGCAGTGAACATGCCAAGTATCAGTTTAGACATCAGTGATGCCGATGAAAGCCTAACACACAAAAAAGTGAGTTGGGAGAAGATCGAAGAGAACAACACGCATCCAAAAAAGGTATTGACCACATCAACGCTGTTTTCTAAACTTAAAAGGTCAGCGAAAATAGAAGGTCAACGCGAAGACACACCCCTTGTGGAAATTCAAGAAGTTGGGAATACGAAATACGTGACTAATGAGCAGTTTGCCAGACTACATACATATATAGAAACCCGTTTTAATCAACTTGAGCAACTTTTGATCCATCAAAATCGATCTTAGCCTCTCTGAGAATATTGGGTATGTCAGGATACATCTGCATGATTATTTTACTGGAAATAATCTGTTCAATTTGTTCGGGAAACAGGTAATCTAGTTTGTCCATAGTATTCATATTTTGTATGGGTTGGTTGATTTGCCAAAGACGATACTGATTATGATTAACGTTTGCCCATTTGTGCCCTGATGAATTAGGAGGTTTTTCTGAAATCATATCCGTAGTTTGATTTTTGTGACTAAAATTTGTCCATTTGTTGTTTTCGAATATTTCGTTGGTGACCGATAGCCCTATTTCACTAAAAACATGTCGCAGAATTGCAAACCCTCCACCGAAAATATTTTCGTATTTCAGTAGGAAAACATCCTTCCGCCCGCTTCCAACAAGACTAACCCATCTCTCTAGAAATTCTATATATACATCTATTCCGTGACATTTCGGTATTCCTTTATCCCATGCGTTGTCACATCGTTTGTTGAGAGAGCTGTATATCCAAAGCGGGTTGCGTATGATAAAAATTTTGATGTAGTCATTGAATTTTTTATCTCTGAACGTGTTTTCCCTTGCCCATGGCCATTTGCATAATATAAACTCATGATCAGAGTTCATATCTTCTTCGCGTATTATTGCTGTCTCGTGAACAAGTTCTTTCACGTTGTCGCAATGACCTATTACCGATTTCAGAATAGTCGTTCCACAATGGGGAAATCCAGTAACCATAAGTTTTTTCATTTATAATATAGTAGTAGTCAACAAATAAATATATACATATTGAACCAATATGAAAATGGAAGGGCGATGTGATACAATAGTTTAAAAAATGATATCAAAGATAGAGTATGTATGTACTATACAATATCCAGACAGACAGAAATGAGCAATTTCGTAGTGACAACACAAAATGCAGGTGAAACACCTCTGAATACTCCTAGCCCGCTAAAGCCTCTTGTTAAATGGAGTGGTGGCAAGTCTGACGAAATAAAGGAAATTATCCCGCATATTCCTGATGTGTACGACACGTATCTCGAGCCGTTTATAGGCGGAGGGGCTCTGTATTTTCACATCCAACCAAATAAATCTGTTATCAACGATGTGCACACGGAATTAATCGATTTGTATAAAAGTGTGCAGCAGAATGGAGGGTGCGACGAGATCTATAAGTTCATGCAAAAGCACCCCAACGAGGAAAGTGTATATTACCAAGTAAGGTCGTCGAAAGGAAATACTGCGCTTGACAATGCCAAAAAATTTTACTACTTGCGCAAGACCTGCTATAGAGGGATGCTGCGATACAACTCAAAAGGCGAGTTCAATATTCCGTTCGGGCGATACAAGACGATGAATTTTGAGGACCTGCTAAACCCTGGATACGAGGCCCTATTGAAACGAACAGAGATATGTAACCAGAGCTTTGAGCACATATTCAAAACCTACGATAGCGAGAATAACTTCATGTTTCTGGATCCTCCTTACGACAGCGAATTCACAGACTACGGATATTGCAGTTTCGGAAAAGAGGAGCACGAGAGGTTGGCGACCTGTTTCAAAGAGACCAAAATCAAATGTCTCATGGTGATTGGCAAGACCCCTTTCATCGAGGACTTGTATAAAGAGTATATTGTACATGAATACCCGAAAAAATATCGGTTTAAGTTACATTCAGGAAGGGTGGGGGATGAAATTAATACAAAACATTTGGTGATTAAGAATTATAGCTAGGTAGCATGCAGTAGCTAGGCTGGTCGGCGGGGTACAAATACAAACGAAGTAGCGATTTGTTTTCAGTTGCACATAAGCTTCAACTTTCAAACATGGCGTCGGCCACCTCGTTGAGAAACGCAATGTATGTTTCCTCTGTAAATCGGAAGTCAATTTCTAGCATCGCTAGATATTGGTTGGTACCCATCAAATTGGCTTCGATGGGTGTGTATTTATTTTTGATGACGGGTGGGACTGCCACGGCGTCTATGTACCGAAGGGCCAAGAGACCCCACTTTATAGAATAGTCTTCTTGCTCGGGGAACTCCTCTGGAAGTTTCTCCACTATCGAGAGGCATTTTCTGTAGGTTGCTCTGGACTTTTCGGTGTCCAAGTTGATATTTGATTTGAGCTCTGCGTAATAGATGGTCTTGGTGTCGTGATTAATGAACAAATGATCCTTTTCTTTTTTTCCAGGTTCATTTCGGCGTTTTACGTTACGTAGTTTGGGATTGAGGTCAGTGACAATATCCACCAGAACCTTCTCTATCCCTATACCTAGTTTAATACAATCGCTTTGGGAAAGTTTTCGGGAAATAAGGGAGGACAGACTGGTTGGATCTCTGGCAATATTTGATTTGCATTCCGTAATATAATTATTGTTCTTAATGAGATGGGTAAATGATGTCATTATAGCGAGTATGTGTCGTTTCAGTGTGAATGATTGATTGATAATTGATACCTACATCGCCGGATTGTAAATCCATTTCATTTTTATATGAATACTTTTAGTAGACGTGTTACATCTGGACGTTGAGGATCTATGGTATCTACAACAACAACATAAAGAAACCAGCCAAGATTATCTATAGCCATGCACGCTCCACCACAACAAGATATGAACCGACTACTCGACACGTTCCACAAGGTCATGCATGTGAAAATGTACACAAACAACGAACTGCTCCGCAACAAGTACTACGAGGTCGCCACAAAACACAACGAAAGAGTCATGGGTGAGCATCCGGACGCAGGATTTGACCTGTTCGCGCCATACGATTGCTCGTGTAATGCCGACATTGTCACAAAAATTAACTTCGGTGTGAGTTGCTCCGCGAAGATGGTATACAGCGACGCGCGAGCATCCCACCCAACAAGCTACTATATGTATCCTCGCTCTAGCTTGTCCAAGACGAAACTGCGTCTTGCCAACAGCGTGGGGGTTATTGACAGCGGGTACAGAGGCGACTTGATTGGCGCGTTTGATTGTATTTCCAAAGTTGAATGTGACGGAGAAGCAGATGATTATTTGGTGCTCAAGTTTGATAAGCTTGTCCAACTCTGTGCGCCCGATCTATGTCCTATCATTGTAGAGGTGGTTGACGACAGCAACAAGCTTGGGGCTTCCACACTGCGTGGAAGCGGAGGGTTTGGTTCTTCTGGGCGATAAAAATACACTTGATTCGTGATATCATTGAGATATATGTGGTACATGTTTATTCTACCACATATTCTATCACATTTTTCACATCATATTTGCAGGCGCTATGTGACCAGCGTGTTGAACATCTTTTTTCCGTTCGCTAGGATCTTCAAGGTTCCTACTTGAATAGGCTCTCCTTTTTTCTTTTCAGATGCCATTAGATAGGAGTGCAGATCGTATATTTTGTATTCTTTTTCCTTTACCTTTCGAGCTGCATACTTCACGCCATAAATATTCACCGGATCGGCTTTCCATGTCAGCGGTTCGGTATTCATGGACGATATAACATCGTCCTCATCCTTCTCGATATCTGGATTGTACGCAAAACTGGTGTTACTGGGTTCCCCAAAAGAGAGGCAATCTAGCCCTTCCTTAGAGTTAGCTGCGAATACGTTGCAATCAATAGCGGCCTCTTTGATGGCGATAGTGAGTTGTGTGTTGATCTCTTCTTTGATAGTGGAAATTTCATATAAAAACTCGTCACTGGTCAGTGGCAACGTATCGTCGCGTTTCCCTGTATCTTTTTTCAGTTCGCGCGACTCGTCACTTTCTAGCTGATCTTGAGAAAACGTCATCAGATACACAAAAACCTCTACCGACTGGAGAGTGATGTCCAAGTCCTTGTGGCTACATATGCGTCGCGCGCGTCCAATGACTTGTTCTAACCGAACGGGGTGCCAATAAGGCTCAACCACATGCACATACCGAGTGTTGCGTAAATTGATGCCCTCGGAACCGGACGAGGAGATCATAAGCGTTTTAATGATTTCACCTAGATTGTTGTTGTTTGCCACTTTTCGGAGCTGGTTTGCAATGTTTACTGGAATGTCGTCCCAAAACCCGTTGTATATCTTGAGTATGAGTTTCTTTTCGTCGTCACTTTCGGTACCTGTGTAAAGTGCGAATGTGGGTTTCCCTTGGTCTTTTTCGGAAATGTCAATCTCCCAGCCAGCAGTTGAGGTTCTTTTGAGTTTGAACCTAGCAAACCCGTTTTCTTCCAAGACCATAGTGAGCAGTTGAATTCCTTCGAGAGTGCGGAACTGGCTATAGATCAAATGCAGACCCACATATGTAGGATCTTGCAAATTTTCGAGAATGGATAGGAATTTGGGGCTATATTTCTCGAGTCCGTCTTTGGATAAATATTCCGAGGCGTTTTCGCCAACTTGTTCAATCGCACGCTGGATACGCTCAGGATATGTCTTGTCTGCCACAGAGTCAATCGCCTCATCGCCCTCAATTTCTCCCTCGCGCGTTTCCGTGAAATCCGCATTTTTAGCTTTCTCGGCTGCTTTCTTCAGAAGCTCATCTTGTTCTTGTCCTGATTTGTCATCATCGCCCATAATCATCTTCTTGTTGTCTCGTGGCATGGGTCGCCCAGGATCCGGTGGCATGACAAAGTTACAAAAGAGACGAGAGAAAATGCGGTAAGTGGATGTAGGTTCTTTGTAAATGCCGTCTTTATCGAATGTCCCCTTCTTCTTTTTGGAATTCTTTTCATTTTTACGCTCGGTTGCGCGAGCAGCCTCATATACCTTGAATTGGTAGTTACTCATGGGAATTTTCACAACGTGATAGTAATTGGGGTTTTTTTCGTATCTGGGCATGAGCCCTTCAGATGGACTGCGGTAATAGGAAGTGAGGCCAATAATTCGCTTTTTGAACACGCCAGCGTTGGTGAGATGCTGTGTGTTAGGATCAATAAACTTTGTAATAAACTTGTCCAGTGTATCTGGTAGAGCCTTGTAATTGTGAATTTTAATAAGTCGTTCGTTCACCTCTAGTCCCTGTTTTTTGAGCATCTCCACCACTTTTTTCTCGAATGCTTCGTCACTGATATATACGTCATCGAATTCGCTTTCCCCCATAATGTTACGCTTCTGATTAGTAACACCATGATACCCCGTTTTTTCCTTGGTTTTGTTTTTGAAGCCAAATGGGTTACGCGTGATCATGATTTTTTTTGCGGAAGGGGAGTAATCCAGGTAGTCTAGCAATTTTTCTCCTAGAAGCGCCTTCTGAAGCGTTTCAGTGGATACCTTCCTGTTGGTAGTAGCCACTACTGGGATTTCCCAAGTTTTGATGTACCCACGCAAGATGTTGAAGAGAATTCCGATTTCGTTGGGATAATTAATGATAGGTGTGCCACTCAGTAGGACAATGCGTGTGTTTTTTGCACGTAGTAGGAGCTCGTATAGTTTGAGAGAAAAAGATTTAGGCATCGGCTTCTCTCCTCGGTCGTTTTCTTCTTTGGGTCGTTCTCTTGATATTTTATTGACAATACGACTGATGAAATTATGCGCCTCGTCGATGACCACCACCGAGTTATCGAAAAGGTTATTCCGGTAGCTATCAGTAAGTGTTTCCAGTCTTTTTTCGCGGAGCCCGTTATAGGGGATAAACGTGTACTTGTTGTAAATCATCTCATTGATCTGGTCATCCAGGCTTTTCATATCTGTAGTAGAAAGGGTGTTTGCGGATTTCGAGACGTCCATCATCCAAGCCCCCTTTCGTCGTTGGATGTATTCCAATGGCAATTGCAAAATATTGGATAGGGTTTCGAATGTCTCCGGATCATGCACCCATTCCCAGTACTGCTTTTTCTTATACATGAAGTCACCACATTTCTTCAGTTCCTCTTTGTAGTTCTCCATCAAAGATTTGGGTGTCATTACAATAATGCGTCGTTTGCTCTTCATCCCTTCGGCAATAGCGATACTTGCACAACTTTTGCCTGCTCCTAATCCGTGATATAGCAAAAGACCGCGGTATGGTGTATACAAATTCATGTAGTCGCGTACAAGTTTTTGGTGCGTGAGGAGGGAAAACGTCTCTGTGTTTTTTAAGCTGTCGCACGTGAGTTCTTTTTCCGATTGCTCGAGTTCTTGTTTGTATTGTTGGAAAAAAGAGTTGATGAAATTAACAAATATTTTGCGGTTATCCATATAGTAGCTGGACAAACGAAACTTTACGGGTGGCTCTTTCACAGGAAGACGATTTTTCAGAGAGGTTCCTGGCAACGCTTTCCAGTCGACAGGTTCCAGTTCGGCTACACCGGTTTCTACTTTGGGTGTCCTTCGCGATCGTGTGTTAGATCGTTTCTCTTCGATGTCTTCTAGATCAGGAACTATCATGTCTTCTTCGTTCTGGCTATCCTCGTCACTATTATCTTCCATAATGACCAGTTTTTTTGTTGATATTTTTTTCGCACGTTTGGTAGGTTGAGACGTGGAAGGAGGTAGGAGTGGTATGGGGGCCTGGGATGAGATATCTCCAGTCTTGTGTTTCTCTCTTACCTTAAAAAGCTTGGCATCCCGCAAACGTGTCTGGAGCTCTATTAGGTCGTAGTCTTTGTTTTTTTTTCGTTTGTCTCGAAACGTAATTTCTTGTCCACGTTCATTATCTCTCCCCTCTCGGTGTTGAAAGAAAACTTCGACGGGTTCTAATGGATTTACAATAGGTTTCGTCATCAATTGATTTTTTACTAAATTTTCCATGATAGTTCTTATATACTAGGGATATAAAAAGCGTTATATAATTACTCAATATCGGTAAATGAATAATGTAATGTAGGAGATCTATCATCTCTTAGTTCCAGAAGATGAAATAATCGTCTATGTTATTATCTCGACATTCTGACGAACTAGTCGCCTTGCGGTGGCTGTCTAGTTTTGTCGCGGAAATATCATCTTACGGGTGCGCGCTATTTTCTAGTATTTATATTATCCAGATGGATATATATATAATCATCATGTATTTGATTTCAGAACCTCACATGGAAACAAATGATAGAAAGATGTTTTTTAGATATTTACAAAATACAAAAGTATATTTTGAGTATGGGTCAGGTGGTAGCACATATCAAGCAAGTCTTAGAAAGAATATAAAAAAGATATATTCTGTTGAGAGCGATGTAATATGTCTGTTTGAACTAAAACAAATCATTAGACACCCAAATATTAATTATATATATAATGAAATGGATACACGTGTAATGACGTGGGGAAACCCAGGTGAAAATGCCACAGAGATACAAAAAAAAAGATATAGCAATCATATAAAAGAATTAAGTAAAGAAGAACAAGATAGTGTGGATTTAGTTCTTATTGATGGTAGATTTCGTGTTGCTTGTTGTTTGAAATGTTATGATATAATTAAAGATGATTGTCTGATTGTGTTTGATGATTTTTTAGATAGACCAAAATATCATATAGTATTAGATTTTTTTGATATTGTAGAACAAACATTAGATAATAGAATGGTTATTCTTAAAAAGAAAACCAATGTAAATATCCCACAAGAACTTATAGAAGAGTATGAATTAAATCATGAGTAAAATGTGGTTTAAATGTGTAAAAAAAATATACGGATATTCAAACATGAAAATTGCAATGTGTATGTTCTACGACGAACCAATTTCGCATTATGCAAGCATCACTGAAGACATAAATAAACTATACTGCGGGAAACATATGATAGATATGGTGGTATCTCAGGAACCAGTGTATGAAAACCGACATTCTGCGTGGGAAAGTGTGCCTCTCGTGTTAAAACAGATTGAAACTAACAATTACGATTACGTTATTTGGATCGATGCAGATGCTTTTTTTTATCACGATTCACCAAACATAACATCGCTTATTTATGAGAACTCATCTTACGACTTTATTTTCAGTTGGGACTATCCGGGTTCAAGTCAGCACCACACAAAAGAGATCAATACCGGTGTGTATGTAGTGAAGAATACGACCTTCGCTAAAGAGTTTTTGAAAAAATGGGCTTACGACGAAAACCTTTTTAACAATTCGACCATGAAATATCGGTGGGATCAAGGCGTGTTAAACGATATGGTTCGTCAAAACATTCTCGATATATCTAGTCACATCAAAGTCGAGGACTATGGTGTTATGCAACACTTTTTCAAAGAGGAGCTTGCAAATTTATCCAAGTCTCCTTGGGTTTATCACATGGCAGGTCGTCGAGCTGCAAAAAAAGAGCATGAGCGATATGACGATGCGTCAGCCTATTTCGAACAGCTGAGTGCAACATAGACACAGAGATACATTTTATGATGTCCCGTTATAATTTTTAATGGCACGAGAAAAAGGCACCATTGATTCTAATGAGATTATGGTGACTAATATAGCACCAACAATCCATTTGTTCAAAAACTGGTAAAACACCATCATAATAAACCCAAATAAATTGAATGTTACAATAATCAGACGGGTTGTGCTAGCAGGCGTATCCCAATTTTCCATTGTATCTACCATGATCCCTAATGAAAACATGAGTGCAGCAGCAGCATACACGATACGTTTGTCAATTGTTCCCCATCTCCATTGTTGTAAATAATTGCTACAATTTTTCATTTATATAACGCAATAAAATAATATATTTACTAGGTGTTGTATTGTTTTTTGTTATTTTTTTTCTTTTAGCATACTATCTATGAACCCCAACAACCTTCGCCAAGATGCAAGTTTCCCCCAAGAGCTTTGGGCATATATCGAAGTTCAAAAGAATACTCGTACGAAGTATGAGTATGACGAAACTATCGGGGGACTGGTTCTGGACCGGGTCCTTCATTCAGCTGTTTTTTATCCCCATAATTACGGATTTATCCCGGAGACACTATGTGGAGACGGAGATCCACTAGATGTACTGGTGATGACAAGCGACCCGCTTCTACCTGGAACATTTTGCAAAGTACGTCCAATATGTCACTTAGTGATGGAAGATGAAAAAGGAAGAGATGAGAAACTGCTTGCGGTTGCTATAAACGATCCTTGCCACAACAACATTTTTAAGAAAGGTGATATTTCTCCTCATATTCTGGAAGAGATTTCAGTGTTTTTTCAGACATACAAGATGTCGGAGAAAACAAAATGGGTGAAAGTCTATGAATGGTCGAATGAGGAAGAAACGATCACGTTGGTGCGAGAAACACATAACGCGTTTTCGAGGAAAAACCAAAAGACAAACCAAAAGACGCTTTCTTCAGAAAGAATACCACGTGACATATCAGTTCTTTCCTTGGGATTTGACTACTCGGAGTAGTGTTCAATATCATTAATTGCCAATGCACATGCCTGTTGTTCTGCCTTACGTTTAATTTTATGGGTCCCTTCCCCCATAAAGATGAACGCCTTTCCGTTGTTCTGTGTAATATGTCGCTGAATTGCCTGAAACGATTTCATTTCTTTGAAAGCAATCGCATTTGAACATTTAACATTATGGATCGGTTCGCCTACACATAGGAATACACCCATTCTATACCCATTTTCGTCGTCGTGTTCCATCTCCAAATAGTGGGGGGTAACTTTGAACTCTTTTTGGATCTTTACCTGGAGGATGTTTTTGTAGTTGTCGTCATTCTGGATAAGCTGAATCCAATCGATGTGTTTTTCAAAAATGTTCTCAATGAACTTCTGAACCATTTGAAATCCAGGACCGGTGACAAACATGTCCTGGAACCAACCATCGTCGTCTTTGACGACACGTTTATTGAAATCTAAGAAGAGTGCTCCGAGAAGCGACTCGAAGAGACACCCAAGTTTCTTTAGATTCGTGCGTGTCTTTTTCTCTTCTGCATGTTTTGACAGGATTAGCCATTTATGCAATCCCATTTCGTAAGCAATTCTGCCAATAGCTTCGTTTTTCACGATGGCAATCTTTTTTTCGGTCATAAATCCCTCATTTTCCTTAGGAAAACGTCTGTATAGATAGTACTTGGTGACTAGTTCCAGCAGTCCATCTCCCAAAAACTCCAAGCGTTCGTTTGACTTAGATTTCAGAGCCATACAATCGTCTGGTTGGGGGACAATCGTGACGTTTTGTAGGAGGTTTTCAAAAGCAGGGCGTTTGGTGTATGACCTATGCACAAATGCTCGTTTATACAGCTCCATGTTGACAACGTGTGGAGGGACGTCGTATTCCTTGAGAATAGATTGAACGTCATTCAATGTAATCTCAACGTTCGACGGATTGTAAGGGTTAAACACCAACCCCTCTTCCCCGCGCACAATATCATCGTCATGAAGCAATGTTTTCTCGTCCATTGTTTATGATGTAACATGGTAAGACATCTTTAAGCCACTATTGATATATGATTACTAGATAGGGTCTGCAAATAATATTTGATTATATAAAGAGATATTAATATGGATGGACGAGAGTTTGTTGCAACCATTGCGATTATTAGTCATGGGCGGAGCACTGAGTTCGAGATTTCTCCAACGATAGCCAACATCTTTGACAACGCGAGGATTTATACATTAAGCAATCAAACTGGACCAGTGATTGCTGGTTCAGTGTTATGTACCAGAACACATAACCACCTTAATAAGATCTTTCGTCGAACATTGCACAACGAAAATACATTGCACATATTGGAGGAATATGCAAAGTATTCTGAGCCGAAATATGCCAGTTTTTACAGCGACATGAATGAACGTGGAAAAATATACGACCCTATTACGTTCGACAAAATGTATAGTGTGATAGAGCCTGATAACTATATGGGTATCTTTTTGATTTCCGTCCATGAAAAGGTTCCAGGTCACGACAATGAGTTACGGCTGGTTTACCCTCTTTTAGAACATAAAAATCAGAACATTGATCTAGCAAAGTTGGATGATATAACGACGTTGGGAAACTATCTTGGCAACGATAATATAACTAATATTGTTGCTGAGATAACGAATGGTGCTTCCCCCGCATTCCCCGAAAAGGAAAGAATGCAAATGATGGGGCATCACATTCATGGAGAAACATTAGGCGAGATGTCAAAAAGGTTCACGGACAACCGCATGTATTCGCGGTATATTCAGGATGGGAGGATAATGATGTTACGTATGAGTTATTTAGCAAAAATGTTAAAACAGGTATTAGGTAAGAATACTCGTATCAATTTTCTGGATTATTCTTGTAGCAATCCCCGTGAAGGGATCAGCGCGCACGAAATGGAGGAATATGTCAGATACAAAACTCCTGGGGATATTGAGACAGGTATGAATAGAGCATTTGGCGGAAACCCTCGTAAAAAGAGACGTAGGACTTGGAAGAAAATGCGTGGTTCCAGAAGAAGAAGGAGAACGAAGAAAAAAGCACGATCCATGCGAAACCGACGAAAACGCAAGAGCGGGAAACGCAAGAGCTATGGCAGAGATGTGTGACCATGACTTGCTTTGTGAATATATTTTCATTCAATGCTACTACTTGCAAACTTGTAGTGAGAAAATATGTGGGTATATTGCCTACATATTCTCTATGTGTCAGGGGGGCCACGAATATGCGCCAACCTGAATTTGTTTTTATCAGATCCCGACATGTCCTCCATGATATGGGGTGTGCCGTCTGGTGATGTCACTACACGATCATTCTTATCCACATATACACCATAATATAATTGGTTATCGGGAGATGCATTTGGTATGAGAGGCATCGCTACCGCTCTAGCATAAGTAGCCTTGTTTTTCTTCTTCGTCGTAGCTTGGTTGTCCATCCCTCCTCGCAGGCGCTTTGCACGTCTTCGCTTACGCGCTGTTTTTATACTATGTCGTCGTTTTCGTGTAACGCGTGATTGCGATTTACGTATTGAATTCTTACGTGAACCTCTTTTTGATTGCAATTTTTTGGCACGCATATATATTATATTATGAAAACAAAAAATTTGATTTTTTTATCTAGTTGTATTGTATAATCATGGTATACATGAGTGGAGGAAAAGCCGCGCGCAACGCCGCAAGCATTACAAACAGAGCCAACTGTGGAGGAAACAAGAAAGGAGGACTTATGGGAGGCATTGGCAGTGTCGGAACTGGTGGTATCAGTCAGCGTCAGAGCCGTAGATTTTGTGGGATCAACAGCTGCAACAACAGAGATATGAATACCATGTTCGGACTAAAGTGTGTTGGTAACTTCAGTAATCCCTCGCAGTCTGTCGCCAGAATGGCATCTCGTGGAATGTTCTAAATAGAGGGATCTATCTCAACAACTGCGAGCAAAGTAATGTTAAGGTCAGTGTTCGTTTAATAACTTATCGTGTGTAAGTTATTAAAGAGAAGCGTAAAGGGAATACAATCATGTTTCAATTGAAAATTGACGCACGAGAGAGAGATTTAATAGCACTAGTTAAGGAGAAAATATCAGAATTGAGTGGAGTTGTTCTTGTAGTGGAGTCGCTAGACGTAGGAGACATATTATTTGAAAAAGATGGTGAGGTTATTCTCGTCGTGGAGAGAAAGAAGGTATCTGATTTAGCTGCAAGCATAACAGATGGACGATACAAAGAACAATCGTATCGTTTGGATGGTTTTCCATTACCAAACCACAACATAGTATATTTGATTGAGGGGAACATGGGACAATGCAGGATGGATAAGAAAACGCTTAATTCGTGTGTGTTTTCTCTCAATTATGTGAAGGGCTTTTCTGTGTGGAAAACTACAAATTTAGACGATAGCGCGTGTTTTCTCGTGAACAGCATCAGGTATTTAAGTAAAGGTAGTGATAAGACCCCATATTACAGAGGCCAAGAAGGAAGTGAAAAAGAGCAGAGTGAAAAGGATTATGCAAGTGTGGTAAAGACAGCAAAGAAAGAGAATATCACCCCCAACAACATTGGCGAGATCATGTTATCGCAGATACCAGGCGTCAGTGTGAATGTTGCAGTATGTATAATCCAACATTTTAAGTGCATGGTGAACCTGATTGCGGATTTGCAGGAGAAAGGATCTGAGTGTTTACAAGATGTACAAGTGCCTCATGGAAACGGAGGGTTTAGAAAGTTGAACAAAACTTGTATAGCCAACCTACAAAAGTTTTTAACCGAAGATTGAAAGCTACATCTATTCACTTAGGAATAATGAAGAATCTCATTTTCTTTGTAATAATCTCCCTGTATCAGTGAATTAGTATAACCATCGCCACCCCAATTGGGATCCATTGGGTTAGGACTAATTTCACTCTTTTCAATAACTACATCTAGTTCATCTAAAGGAGTATGAACGCCGTGATAAAAAGATGTTGGGTCATGTGCGGGGTAACCTCCAATATTATAAGGAGGGTCGTCTACATTCGAGTCTAATAGCTTAACTCTTTCTAAATTAGGATACCTATTGTCGTGATCAACAAGATATCTTGACGATGTTTTTGTGGTCCCAGAGTTTGATACTCCATTTACAGAACCATTTTCATCATTATTTGTGTTAGCGACACCATTTACACTTGTCGTGCCGTCTATATCAGGTATATTACTAAAGTTTGTTCCTTTTGCGTCTAACGTGGCGTTATTGGGTGGCAGACCGCCCTGTGGTTCAGTGACACAAGGTCTTGTTTTGCAAATTACTTTTCCAGATGCATCATATACCTCTTGTAGATAGAGAACAGGACAGCGGATCCCTTGACTTTTCTGCCAGTCCAGGAATTCTGTATATTCTTCTAAATTATTGAACATAATTGGGTTAACGCCAGGAACCTCTGCAAGCTTTGTGTTATAGAGGTAGATTTTAGGTCCTTTCTGTACAAGTAAGTCTGGACATGAGCGTTTTGTATTCAGTTTTCGAAACCCCTCTTTTCCGTCGGTACGGAATATGAAATAAACGGCAGCAATCACACCAACCGCAATAAATATGGTTTTTCCAGATAATTGAGACATGAGTATATATACTGCAGGTAAAAGATTTTTCCACAATATATTTTTCTGCGTATTTAATATATATGCCAGTTATACATATTCCACCGCGCGGAAATAGTAAACATATGGAACTCATTAATCGTCATGTAGATTCGGGAAAGCCTGCGTTTGTTCTTCTTTATATGGAAGGATGTGGTCCATGCCAACAAACTCGTCCCGAGTGGTTAAAACTGGAAGACACCTTTTCCAACAACAAGGATATTGGCGTATTTGATATAGAAATGGCTCAGCTAGGCGAAATTTCCAACCCTGAACTCAAACAAGTCATGGGATTTCCTACAATGCGCTATATAAAGAACAACCAATGTGAAGACTACGAAAATTGTTCGGCTATCAAACCGGATAGATCCTATGATTCCTTCGTTCAATGGATCAACTCCAAGAACAACTCATCGCGTATGACGGGTGGCAGGAAACGAACAAGGAGGACAAAAAAGACGAAAAGGACAAAAAAGACAAAAAAGACAAAAAAGACGAAAAAGACGAAAAAGACGAAAAAGACGAAAAAGACGAAAAAAATCAAGAGGTAAAAGCGTTACATAACAAGAAACTAAGAAATGTCATACATAGGTACAAGGTGTAAAAACAATAAAAATGAACAGGCATTTAGATATATATTGGTTAAGTAAACAAGTAATATATATCATGGAGGTCAAGCTTTTTGATTTCAACGTTGTGCAAAAGCGCTATGTTGTTGATAGCGGTAGCGATGACGATTGCAATGTTGATAGTTCAAATAAATCACCCACCTTCCAAATTCAGATGTTTGGTGTGGATATGACAAGGCAGACATATTGCATTATAGTGAATGGGTTCAAGCCGTACTTTTACGCACAGGTAAGCGATAGCTGGACACAAAAAAGAAAGGATGAGTTTGTCACATGGCTGAAACAGAACATTAGTAATCAGAACAGACGTTTTGGACCGCAGGTGTCCTGTAATATCTCATGCAAGTTGATAAGAAAGAAAAAATTGTATGGCTTCGATGGAGGAAAGGAACACAAGTTTTTGCGCCTGGACTTCGATAATATAGAGGATTTCAACAAGGCCAAGGGTCTGTGGTATGGTCCATACGTCTCTTCTGATGGTGGTCGTCAGGATCGCAAGCTAAAACCAAATGGGTTAGAGTGGAAGGGAAAACATCTCAAACTTTACGAAGCCAATATCCCACCTCTTCTCAGGTTCTTTCATGTGCAAGAAGTAAGTCCATCGGGATGGATAAAACTGCCCAGGAATAAATGCACAAAGGTCTTTTCAGATGATCAGATATCCACATGTAATTTTGAAATAGAGGTGAATTACAAGCAAGTAATCCCGTTGCCAGAAAAAGAGGACAGAGTTCCATACAAGATATGTAGTTTTGATATTGAGGCGAGTAGTAGCCACGGCGATTTCCCTGTGCCGATAAAAACGTATAAGAAACTGGCAGGCGACGTAATGGAATACCTGGAAATGAATCCGGATATGGACGAAGAAAAGACACGCGAATTATTTGTGCGATCGGTAAAGTCTGCGTTTGGGCAAGCGCCCACCATACCGCAAATAGACAAGGTATTTCCCAAGAAGAAGTTTGTGCCTAGTGTCGAGGTTCTAGACAAGCGCATCTCATTGTTGTTTTCGGATAAACTGAATTGTTTGTCTGTTCCAGAAGAAGAGAAGAGCGACAAAAACGTATCCACTATGATGAAAATCGATGAGGTGTTTCACAGACACAATCCTAAACGCGATGACGGAGGAGAAGACATAGAGTCTGGATACAACGGATACGCGAAAAAGCAGAAGAGTTCTGGCAGTCTCATGGACTTGCTTGTCGACCCTAAGATTGTTCGTGAAACAAAAATTATAGGCATGACAACAGCAATGAATAAACTCTTGCCACCACTCGAAGGCGACAAGGTGACATTTATCGGCTCCACATTCTGCAATTACGGAGAAAAGGAACCCAACTACAATCACTGCGTTGTCCTGAATGGCTGTTCTAAATTGCCATCGGAGAACACCGACATAGAGACGTATGATACAGAAAAAGAGTTACTTTTAGCATGGCAAAAACTCATACAGAAAGAGGATCCAGATATTATCATTGGATACAACATATTTGGTTTTGACTACGAATTCATGTATCGCCGTGCCCAGGAGAACCATTGTGTCGAGGAGTTTCTCAAATTGTCTCGCGTGAAGAACGAGGTGTGTGGCAATTGGGACAGGGAGACAGGGGAGATCAATATCGAGGAGAGCAGCATACAGATTGCGAGTGGTCAGCATGATTTGAAATTTATTAAGATGAATGGAAGATTGCAAGTAGATTTGTACAACTTCTTCCGCAGAGAGGAAAATTTGGTCTCTTATAAGCTGGACTATGTTGCGGGACATTTCATTGGAGATTTTGTCAAAAGTATCGATGTAAACGAGACTGATCATAGTTCCACTATTCACACGTCTAATTTGACCGGATTGTTGGTTGGAAGTTACATACATATCGAAGAAATTGGTCACACGACGGACTACTACGGCGACGGCGCCAAGTTTGTGGTCTCCAAAGTGGACAAGGATGCCGGGAGCTTTGTTCTCCAGGACACTATCCTTCGTCCAGACTTTTCGAAGAAAGTTCGATGGTGTCTAGCGAAGGACGATGTCACACCGAAGGACATCTTTGAGATGACCAACGGCAATGATGACGATCGCGCGGTGATTGCGAAATATTGTATTCAGGATTGCAACCTAGTGCATTATCTAATGAACAAAGTGGATATATTGACCGGCTTTATTGAGATGGCAAAGATTTGTAGCGTTCCCATGAACTTTCTTGTCATGCGTGGCCAGGGAATTAAGCTCACGAGTTATATCGCCAAGAAATGTAGAGAAAAGAACACGTTGATGCCGGTGATAGAAAAGGGAAATTCCGATGATGGCTTCGAAGGTGCAATTGTTCTCGATCCCAAATGCGATTTGTATCTGGATAACCCAGTTGCGTGTGTGGATTATGCATCGCTTTATCCGTCATCCATGCTGAGTGAAAATCTGTCACATGATTCCAAGGTCTGGACCAAGGAATATGACTTAGCGAATAATTTGATTAAGGAAACTGGTGAGAAAGACAAAGAGGGAAACTACATTTACGATAATCTACCAGCATACAAGTATGTTGATTGTGCCTACGACACCTATGTCTATGTACGAAAAACACCGAGTTCTGCAGCAGAAAAGATCAAATGTGGTCGAAAAGTGTGTCGATTTGCACAATTCCCTGAAGGAGAGCGAGCCATCATGCCGTCCATTCTGGAAGAACTTTTGAAAGCTCGTAAAAGCACACGCAAGTTGATACCACAACAGACGGACGAGTTCATGAAAAATGTTCTGGACAAACGACAACTCGGTTATAAGCTAACCGCCAATTCTTTGTATGGGCAGTGTGGAGCGAAAACCAGCACATTTTATGAAAAAGACGTAGCTGCATCCACGACTTCCACGGGAAGAAAGTTGCTGACATATGCGAAACGTATCATCGAAGAATGTTATGGGAACAAAGTATGTCAGACACAAAAATACGGAGAGGTGGTTTCTAAGGCGGAGTATATTTATGGAGACACAGACTCGGTATTCTTTACGTTCAACTTGGAGACCCTCGACGGAGAACCAATTCGAGGAAAAAAGGCGCTTGAAATCACAATTGAGTTGGCACAGGAAGCAGGTGAATTGGCGTCGGCGTTTTTGAAAGGACCACACGATTTGGAGTATGAAAAGACATTCATGCCGTTCTGTTTGCTATCTAAAAAGCGGTATGTAGGCATGTTGTTTGAACATGACCCAAATAAGGGGAAACGAAAGGAGATGGGTATTGTCTTAAAGAGACGCGACAATGCTCCCATTGTGAAAGATATTTATGGCGGCATCATCGATATTCTGATGAAGGAAAAGGACATTGCCAAGGCGATCGCCTTTCTTCAAGAAAGTTTGCAGATGATTGTTGAGGAAAAATATCCGATGAACAAACTCATCATAACTAAGTCCCTGCGCTCGGGATACAAAAATCCATCTCAGATTGCACATAAGGTCCTAGCAGACCGAATTACACAAAGAGATCCAGGTAACAAACCTAGCCCGGGTGACAGAATTCCATTTGTATATATCCATTCGTCGAAGAAAAATGCACTACAAGGAGAAAAAATAGAAACGCCCACCTTTATTATCGATAACAAAATTAAGATCGACTATTCATTCTATATTACCAACCAGATTATGAAACCAGTTCAACAGGTATTTGCACTTGTGTTGGAAAAAATATGGGCTATGCAAAACAAAACCATCAAGATTAGAAAGTTTAGACAGGAAATCAAAAAATTAGAACAGGTAACCGCGGAGGACAAGCTCGCAGGAAAGTTGGAGTCATTGAAGAACAAAGAGGTGAAAACCCTGTTGTTTGATGAATACTTAAGAGTGACAAACAATGCCAAAGCGGGGAATAATATGCTGACTAGCTATTTCAAATCTTCGTAGTAGAAATGAAATTCTCGTGTAATCCGCAAATAATTTATTGTGTGTTAATTATATAAAATATGAATAAAAAGATAACAACTAGAGATAAAGTAAAGAAACCGCATTTATCCACATTCGATAAAGAAACCAGTGCAAAAGAGGAGGTATGCGACCAAGAAACACAGACTGATTTGGAAGATATTCCAAAAGAAAGTGGTGTTCAGGACGATACCGAATTAAATAAATCACATTGTGCACCTGGTTGTTCGCGCCAGCTTTCTAATGTTGTATTGTCTCTTCGCAAAAACGCAAAATCGTGGGTCTTTTTTGTTATCTCTATTTATTTACTTTCCAAAGGTAATTTCTCGCGCGGTTTAACGACACTTGGATTTATGTTGTTGTTGGTTTACTGGGTTCATTGGGAAAGTCATGGAGCTCGAAACTGGCTCACTATCTCTCATCATTATCATCATGAACAAAACAATTGGTTTTCACATGGTATCCAGATACTCATGGAGATGCAGTTTGGATTATTGTTACCTATTATAAATGATTTTTTATTTGATAATATACTTGACAAGTGGGTCATTATTATGCTATATCTCTTCTACACAAGTGTTCATAATATCAATTATTCTATTCAACATATTAACAAAACACATGAGCTTCATCACGAGAACATATTTACCAACATTGGACCAGATCTGTGTGATCTGGTATTCGACACAAAGAACGAGACCATTGCACATGAAGAAGAGTATATCGAAGACACCAGTCATTACATCCCCAACATTATCATCAGTACCATAATTGTTCTCTTTCTGAAGAAAATGTACAAATATCCATTAAGTAGAGTTATTTTAGATGGTGCGTCTTATGTGTTACTTATGGTAGTTTCTCTCATTATTGTCATGTCCAACACATATTTAATGCGCTATTATGCATAATTGAATATCAATCCAATTAATAAATTATGCGAAAATGATATATACGCGTTGTGCTATTCAGTGTATGGATGATCCAGTCATTGACGCAACACAACAACTTTCTTTCGGTAGACAGATCGCCTTTGCGCGCCAGAGATCGCAATACACAAGTCATGCATTCGCACAACTTATGGGTATAAAGTTGCGAATGCTGGAGGACTTTGAGAATGACGTCGTAATGCCCGAGAAAAAACATATTACCAAAATGAACCGGTTTCTGGTAACCAAACTTCCGTATCCACAAAAACACACATAGTGGATATGTACTATTCCGTATACATATGACAACACATCACCTGAAGCTCTTAAGTATATAGCTGTGCCGCTTGCGGAAATATATCGGCATGAAGATACGCAACTGAATGTATGCTAATTCACCATTTCTGAACAACGTATGACTGCGTGACGATGTATCACCTACTCCTTTTTTGTACTCGTATCGAACATTGTTCCATACCACATCAGCGAAAACACCACGACGTATCATCTCATTAATACTTTGCATACTAAGATTGTTATAATCACACAGATATCGACCATTCCATCGACCATAATTGTATCCCATACCAATGCATAATTTTAATGTATCTCTGTAGAGAGATAACACTCGTGATGACGTCATACAATATTATATATATATATATATTATATCCTTAATTTTATATTCATACACATCAACACAATAAATAAGGGCGCAGAGGTTTACACAAAAGCGTGGAACAATAATTACATCCATATTTAGTGTGATCAATAGCCATTAAGAAAGGCTATTGTGGAAGGGGTCATCGTTCGTAAAACAATCAACACAACAATCTTGCACGCCAACAAGGTCCATACATTCACAATAAGTTCTACTTGCGATTCAAACACGTGATTACATTTGTATAAAATGTTGGATTCTTTCATGTGTTTTTTCCTGTCGTGTGCAAGAGACCTTTTCAAATACTTCCGCTCCAATCCTGTAAGCGGACAATCGTGGCACACCACGTTGGCAAACGCGTCCAATGAAACCATCATCAAACAAGCCACCAAATAGGCAATGTTTGTGTTAAAAAGGACAATCATTGCTCCACCAAAAATGATAATGTTGTGTAGGATCTGGTAGTATATCCCTATGTAATTCTTAGGTATGTATTTTCGCAAAAATGTTATGGTTATGTGACTCCAGTTTCTTATTTTTCCCTCGTGTATGTCTTTGAAAATCGTATTACTTTTCATTAATCTTCTCTTGAAAAAAAATGTAAAAGTCAAACTTATTATTACACGAAGTGTCGCGCTGTTGAGTCATTGAAATACTATTTACTTATTTTCAAGATGTTATTTACTAATTAACGTATTGAAAAAATTAAGACAAGTCCAAGTAGATTGCACAATGATCGGAAATTTCACCCATCAGATCCCCTAAATTACCATTGCAATGTGTTTTGTCTGTAAAGCCTCCTAATACATGTCTATACATATGCTTAGAAACAAAGAAATAGTCCACTCGTGTGTTTTTTCGTCCTTCCATATTCACGCGTGTGTCGGTTGGATCATTCCATGTCATAGTGGACCATTTATCAAACGGATGGGTGTTGTTTTTTTGATAAGGAAGTGCTTGAATAATTTCACATGAATCATAAAAATGATGATCCGTGAGTATGGCTATTTCGTCGCTAGACTTTAATGCATTGAAATCTCCACAGAGCACGATATTTGTCTCTTTAGGATCATCTATGGTATAAATAAATTTATGCAAAATTTCTTTTCTTGTCTGGCTGTTGTTCTTTATGTAGTTACTTGGTAGATGAAAGTTATAAATTGTTACGTCTTCACCATTTTCTATATGTTTGTCAAAATAAGTCATTTTTATGCATCTAGGATGTATAGTGGAAAACTCTTTCACGTGGATATCTTTTTTAACCAAAAAACAATTCATAAGTAACCTATTTACTATTCCATCACTTACATCTGATCCAATGGATTGTACTATATCTTCAAGTGTGGAGGAATTGAACAGCTGAGAGTTATTTTCTGATATTTTATCACTGATTATCAGTCTATATCCAGGAAGGTATTCTAGTAGAAATTTAGCACCTATGACTGAAGATACTTCCTGGAGACTGACAATCGACGGATCGTTGATTAAGATTCTTTTTGCTGTTTCCTGATAATACGATTGGCTATTGTCCTCGATGTCCACCAGTCCAAAAAATTCAATATTCCATGAACAAATTCGTGTGTATGGCTTATAGTACACGTCTCTATAAAGAGTTAGAATAGAAAATATAATTATTAATATTAAGAACGCCTTTACAATTTTTTTCATCTTCTTATATTAACACAAGTAAAAAAAGAATTATAATATATGTGTTAAAAGGTTAAAGTTTTAATGTGTATTTACAGAAACAATATGGAGCAAAGAGAACAACTTTTGAATACCATAATGGGATGTAGCGTATGTGGTTATTATACATGCAACAAACGCGATTTTATTCGTCACAATGAAACAAAAAAGCACAAGCTCAAGATTGAAAAAGAGGAGACAGAAGCATTTATACAAGAGGAGAAACGTGCCCACGCGGAAACCGAGATTGGTGAAAACAACGTTATTTCTTTTTCTGTGGCTGAGAATGTCTCTTTGAAACCAAAAAGAAGAGTAAAGTCAAGCGACAACAAAAAGAATGCAAAAGAAAGCGACACCGAACGCCCCATCCCCAGTGGCTCTTTTACAGAAGAGATTTCTGACATTACAGATAGTTCGTATGACATAGATTATAGTTCCGATGAAGAGATATACGATACTATATATTCTAACCCGAAATTGATTTTGTATCAATGGCCTTTGATGGCTCATGCATTTTTTGCATTCTGTAGTATGGTAATGAATATTTTTTTCAAACCAGTCGAATTTGTCAATAAACATAATGACGAGTAATAAAAGATAAGAAAACGTGCGATTAATCACGACAATATTCAATGTCGGGATTATTCATATTTGTTCATAATTGTTCATAATTATCCATGTATTTTAATCTCAATCAACACCTTCAACATGGGGTTCATCGCTAGGTTCATCGCTAGCTTCTCCACTATTTGTATTGTTTATTGTACTAGGTATTGTAAAATCAGCAATAATGGTCTCAAAAGTAATTTGATTATTTGACGGGTCATAGTTCACATTACGATAATTGTTATTTGTTATCAACTCAGATAATATTTGTTGTGTGGTGTTTATTAACTCATTTGACGGACCCATAATGCTCGAAATAAGATGTTGAACCGCATCTTGAAGTTCGTCATTTGCTTGCGTCTCTGGGGTATTTGTTATGTGAGGTGTGTCATTGGTATATCTGGGTGGAACCATGTCAGTTATTCCCAATGAATTTATTTGTTCTTGGATATAGGTAGTCATGATATTTTGCATTTCTGTTATATCAGTGGTCAATGGTTCATTTAGTCGATTGGAAGAAATGTCTGTATAGGATGTCGTCTGGTATTGCCATTCAATATCAATCGGGTTATTAGAAACATCTTGAATTGGTGCATTATCAATATCACCTAGCAGAGCTTGTTGCTCCAGGTCAGGTATCACTTCTGATGTATTTTCAGACATGTAATCAGAACTATCTACACGAGTATTATCGTGTTCGACGCCTTGTGATTCGTTTATCTGTGTTGATCCTCGAATATCGTGTCTGCAAACTGGACAACGAACGTTACGATCAAACCAACGCTGGAACGAGTATGGGGTGAAAATATGACTACACGCAATAATTTGAACTACTTGCGAAGCGTCTGTAAATGTATCTAAACTGATTGGACACTGAAGATTAATAGGATTAACAATGTTGCAAAACAATACTCTTCGTGTAGAACGTTCAATCTGTTGCTGTGATGGTCTAACAATGACAGGTGTTAGATTATTTAGCATTTCAGTTGTGGCATTTTCAAATAAATTGGTCAATGGATTAACCAGTGGCTCTGAAAATAACCTAGAACTGAATCCACTTCCCAAAGGTTGTGTGAGTGGTGATCGCACATTATCGCTATCACGATAAAATCTAGTGGATGGCTGTGCGTATCTGTTACGTTGTCGTCCTGTGGTCTCTGCATTCCTTTCGGGTCGTGGCGTGGGAGGAGGAATGGGAGGAGGAATGGGAGGAGGAACGTTTTCGGAACTGGCACGATTAGTATCCGTTGTGGAAAATGGATAATAGTTACCATTTAGGTAAAGATAATTACCTGCGATGTTGGTTGAACGATTTTCACTTGGTGGCGTATATCGTTGCGTGTTTCTATCACGCGCATGAGACCATTGATATAAACGTTCAATGTGGCGTAATGTGTCTGTATATAGACGCGTGTAACATTGAAGTGTATCGCGCATATTTGAGCCTTCAAAGGAACCGAACGCAGAAGTCGAGGGATTATATCTGTTACTCAATATTGTCATATTTCTTCTTATGAATTCCAGTGAATTATACATTTCATCTATATGGAGATTGACGTCAGGGTGTCTATTCATGGTGTAATATCTATTATCAAGATAATATGTTTAAATACATTCCCATTGTAAATACATGTCGGCATATGCTAAATATCAAAACAAAGGACTAACAGGCTTAACAAATTTAGGGAATACGTGTTTTATTAATAGCTGTATGCAAATATTGTCTCATACCTATGAACTAAACGAAATCCTTCAAGATATTTCTTCAAAAAAACGTGTCAATAACAATTATGATAGCGCTCTTCTTCTTGAATGGAATAGCTTGCGAGAACTTATGTGGAAGGAGAATTGTGTAATTTCTCCAGGTAAGTTTATCCAGACTATTCAAAAACTCGCCAAGATCAAGAACAACCACCAGTTCATTGGGTACCAGCAAAACGATCTTCCAGAATTTCTTCTGTTTGTGATTGATTGTTTTCACACCTCGTTGCGCCGTGAAGTTGAAATGAAAATTATGGGTGTTCCAGAAACGGAAAAGGATACACTTGCATTAGAGTGCTACAAAACTATTGAAAAAATGTACGCGAAAGACTACTCTGAAATTTGGAATTTGTTTTACGGAATACATGTATCGCATATTGAAAGCATTGAAGATGGAAAGGTATTATCAAGAACACCTGAGCCATTTTTTATGATAAATTTGCAGATACCAGAAACCATCAAGGAGCCCACTCTTCTTGAATGCATGGATGACTACGTGAAAGGCGAAGACCTTACAGGAGAAAACGCATGGTATAATGAAGATACAAAAAAAAAGGAGGATGTGAGAAAACGTATAAAATATTGGAGTTTTCCCAAGATCCTGATCATAGATCTAAAAAGGTTTGCTAGCAACGGCAAGAAAAACCAAAAGCTCGTTTCTTTTCCCCTCGAAGATTTAGATATGTCACCGCATGTCGTTGGTTATAAAAAGAACGAGTATAAGTATTCGTTATATGGTGTAGCATACCATAGCGGTGGAACTATGGGTGGTCATTATTATGCAGCGGTAAAAACGGCGAACCAAAAATGGTTTATGTTTAACGATACAAATGTCACAGAGATAAAGGACGAAACCAGTCTTGTTACACCCAAAGCATATTGCTTGTTTTATAGAATGAACTAATCAACGATTGTTTTATTTTAATGTATTAGTATATAGCAATGTCAAACTCTACAATCACAGATGAGGGTACTCTCCCCCCAACAGAAGAAACACAAAGTTGGACGTTGGGAATATTAGACAATTTTTTATTCAGCGGAGGAACGCTTTTCCTCATTTTTGTAGTGATTATGATTATCGCGATTCTTGTTTCTACTTTAGGAAATGAAAACGGAGAATATTCAATGCAACAGAGCGTTACCGACAAAACAAATAACCTGTTTATTGTTCTGATTGTAGCTATCTTATGTATTTTAGCGTTGGTTGGTGGAATACAATACTTGTTCAAAACAGACATCTATACAACATTAACAAAAGACGGCACTACGAATGAGATCGACATTGTAATTGACCACAAAACAGGAAAACGTGAGGAGGAAGACACTGACGAACCCAAACCCGAGGTATTCAATATTCCTGGAAATTATTATAGTTACGACAAAGCCCAAAACTTGTGCAAGGCTTATGGTGCGCGCCTGGCAAACTACAACGAGATTGAGACTGCTTACGAAAATGGAGCTCAGTGGTGTAATTACGGGTGGAGTGACAAACAATTGGCCTTGTTTCCTACCCAACAAGAAACATATGACGAATTACAGAAAATTCCTGGTCACGAGCATGATTGTGGAAGACCAGGGATAAATGGAGGATTTATGGCTAATCCTGATGTGGAATATGGCGTTAATTGTTTTGGTATGAAGCCTGACATCAGTAACGATGAAAAGTTCTTAATGGAAAATAGCACAATTTACCCCAAAACTCGAAAGGATAAAGTGCAGGACACACAGGTTGAAAATCTGAAAAAACAATTAGGCGATATTTTGATTTCTCCATTTAATGCAAAAAATTGGAGCCGTTATTAAGAAAGCAAACTATTTCATTGCATACTAACATATTATTTACATTCGTGAAATAATATTTTACAATCCTCAGTTTTTTTTCGTTTTTCTCTTGTCTGTGCCACCTCGTTGCATCTTTTTGGTGAGTCTGCGATTTGTTTTTCGTTTTGTTTCATTGGCCAATTCCATCAAGGTATTGTAAAGTTCGTCGGTAATATCTTCATGGTCCTCTTCATCATAGGTATGTTCGTGTTGAGACATGCGATTGGGCTGAACATAAATCCCAAGTGGGACGCCGTGTTGGGTAAATAATTTGCTAGACAATTCGTTTTTCTGTTCAAACTCATGTTCGTTATCATAAGTTCCTTCAAGACCTTTTCCGATTTCATGTTTTTTTTTAAGCAGTTCTGAATGAACCTGCATACCACAACTTTGGATTTCTCCTTTTTTATTTATACAATAAATGAGATCATGAGAACGAATTGGTGTGGCAAACTCTTCGTCGGAATCATAGTTATCATGGATATTCATGTATATATTATGGGGAGCGTTTAATTTCGGGAACTAACTTAATTTCCCTGTTATTCCTCAGGTATTCGATTATTTGTTCAACTTGGTTCTCGTTTCGAATAATAGTATGCAATGAAGTTTGTAAGTATCTGAATGTTAGAGGTGAAGACACCTTTGTGTTATGAAATCTCAGTTTGCCGTCGCTTATCTGGATTGTCTTGTTATTTAAATTGTTTCCGAATTTTTCTTCCTCTCCGAGGATGCGTTCGAGTAGCAGTGTCTTCTTCTCTTTTATGGTTTTGATTTTTTCATTGTGTATGCGTAGTTGGTTATCTAACTGAACCCATTCCTTGATATTGTTTTCTAAACTCATCTATGATACACTAGTAGAATAAATTATAATACGTATTTTAATTTATTATAAGATTGATTATTTGTTCTTGTTACCATGTATCAGTTTATCTTCTATTTTTTTTCGATTTTTTCCCGTATTTGTTCTGAGTAGCTAATAGGCCGAATGGAACAATCGCATTGCTTAGAATTTGCGAAAACATGCCACCTTTCTTTTTGTGTGACCTTGTGATATGTTTTCTCTTCTTGTTACCACCAGAGGAGCGCGTTCCTCCTCCCTTTTTTTTGAATGTTCTGGAACGTCTGCGTGTTTTTCTGGACTTCTTTCCGTATTTGTTCTGAAGATATAAAAGCCCTAAAGGAACTGCGGCAGTTGCTGCAACTGCACCTATACCTAAACCACCTTTCTTCATCTTCTTTCTTCTTCTGCCAGCAGACTGAATAAGATTTAAAGAAGCTGGAGAAGGTTGCTGGCTAGCAGGCAACGTACTGAAGCTATTGCCTAAAGTTTTAGAGCTGTTATCAAATACATTGTTATACTGCTGGTTTGTATTCCCGTAATTGCTTTCAACATAGTTGGCTGCACCAACGGCGTTAGGTGACGATGAAAACGTAGCAGAAGATTGTGCGGGGTTCATGTTAGATGAATACCCGCCTCTCATTCTCTTCATAGTCCTTTTCTTTCTGTGAAGTGTCTTGACCATTATATATTTATTCGAGATTTTTTATTGTGTGATGACGGAAAAAATAGATTAGCATGATAAGGTTTACAATGGATAGAATGACAATCATAAAGAGAATTAGAATAATGACATATGCATAGGGACGCACTTCAAATAGAACATACTCCATGGTTGGATTTAACAAAAGTTTTAGCTCTGTTTTCACATCGTCGCGTTTTAGCACTTCTAAACATTGTTTGAATAATGAGTTATCTTTCATATAGTAAAAAAACAAAAACAAAATCCTTTTTTTGCGTGTTATTAATGCTAATAAAATCTGTGCAACCAGTAATGGACAAATCCATACTTATTCCTGATAACCATTTTAACTTTTCTAACATCAGTTTGATGGAGCCTGTCTCTCTCCAAGGTGGAACTTATTTTACTAAACTACTCAATGAACGTGAAAGTTTGTACGTACAAACTCCCCAAGGGACCACGAAACAAGGATTTGTTAAATCTAGCAAAAAAATTCACAACGATTTGGTTTTCGAAAAGAGCAGTGATCAATTTATTCAGTGGATTGTCGATTTAGAGGCTAAATGCACAGAGCTTATTTATCAGAATTCCAACGATTGGTTTCAGCAGCCACTCGATCTGACAGAAATTGAGAGTGCATTTAACACTATCGTAAAGGTAAATAAATCGAACGGATATATCGTGAGGTCAAATGTAAAAATACACACAATGACTAAAGAACCTGTCATTAAAGTGTATAATCAATCTGAGACGATACTAACAATGGCTGACGTTGTCAAGGATACAAATGTCATTACTATTCTCGAAGTTCAAGGGGTAAAATTTACGTCTAAAAGTTTTCAGCTTGAAACCGAGATTAAACAAATGATGGTCTTGGACAAGGATATATTTGACACGTGTTTGATTAAACCATCGTTGAAACCGCCTAGTTCGCTTTCTTTAGGACAACCAATGAACGTGGAGACCTCTGTGCATGATGACCCGAGTAGTGACACCTTGGATATTAAAGCAGATAACGGAGATAGTTACGTAGGACCAGACCTTATACCTGACGAGAATGATCTCATACATTTAGAAGGCGATATTGTCGCTGACCACAACATTGATACAAACAACACCCTAGATATCTCCACACAGGACAATGCATATAATGATTATGAAGAAGACGTGTTTGAAGATGAAATGGACATGTCAGATGAAGATAACTTCGACCCTTTACCTAAACTGACTTTTGGAGAAGATACGTTCATCCCCAATATTGAGGCAATCCCTTCTTTAGGTAAAGTAGGAGATCGCGTGGATTCTTTAGACACAGAACCTCAAATTTCTCTACAGATCGAAGATTTGTCCGAGGAGGGAGACATACAGATTGTTCCCATCGCTTTAGAAAAAGAGGCCGATGATTTACTAGAAACATTTACTGAACCTGAGAACATGGAGAATACAGGGGATAGTGAAATTTTAGTGAATTCTATTCTCGAAGATGTAGAAATTCCTCGCCCAGAAAAAAATGAATTTCAGGATCTGTCAGACATAGCACTTGAAATCGACGATGAAACAATTCATTTAAACACACCAGATAAACACTACTATGAGTTATTTGAAAAAGTAAGATCTGAAGCAAAAGAAGCAAAAAAACGCGCAAAAGAAGCATATCTCAAAGCAAAAAACATTAAGAAAAGTTATATGTTGGAGACTATGTCGGAGTCTAGTGACGAAACTATCGACAGCTTACTCGATATGGACGATATGGATGATATGAATGATATGGATGATATGGACGAAAATACCCAAACAGAAGAACTTACTCTAGAGACATAACCAAACGGGACATATAGATTAAGGAAAAGTTTAATAAATAATATCAATATTTGCAAAAATATTTTATCATTAGTTTTATATATACAATGGCATCTCTACAGAACATGTTTAAGGGAAAGGCTATGGGTTCAATCATCATGATACTTTTGATTCTTTTCGGCGCCTTTTATTTAATTAGTTATTTGTCCTCCAAGGGAAGTGCTGGAGAAGAATTGATGTCTCAGGGTATCAACAAAGCTTACGCCAATGGTCCTTCCGGATCTATGCAAGATATCAACGCAATGGGAGTTCAGCCCGCCCAGCCTATGGGACAAAACGAGGTCTATTCCGGTGCGAACGGAGCACAGACGAGTATTCCCACACCTAGTTCTTCGTGTAGTACATCTAACATCCAAAACCCCGAGGAGCTTTTGCCCAAATCTGGAGGAAACGATCAGTTCGCACAATTGAACCCATCTGGTCAGGGTGAGTTATCCAATGTCAACCTTCTTAAGGCTGGATACCACATTGGTATTGATACCATTGGTCAATCACTTCGCAATTCCAATCAGCAGATCCGTTCTGAGCCAGCCAACCCTCAGCTCTATGTCGGTCCCTGGAACAACTCCACTATTGAACCTGATTTCATGCGCCCTCCTCTCGAGATTGGTGCTGGTGGATCTCAGTAAGCACATTTTTTCACATTATCCTAGATAAATAAAAATAACAGAGAATAGTTATTTTTATTGTTTGTATTATCAACATGATATTAAACGTACCACCAAATGATGTGTATGATCAATAAATTGAACATAGATGTCATACGTCATATTCAGTCATATCTTTTTCTAACTAAATGCGATTATTGCAGGAAGCAACTATACATCCATACTTACAAGTACCCAACAACATGTAGCAACGTGTGCTTAGTTTTATACTGCATTTTAAATTTTCAAATGGTAATAGGTTTGGTTGTTGTTGTTATTTTTAGTATTTTATAGCCAACCGCGTTGTTAATTTTTCTTTTATGTATTCTGTCATATACTCGTGTGAAAAATAGGTCTTCACCTCCTTCAGTCTTTGTTGCATTTTTTTAACGTCACACTTTTCTAGTCGATTAGGCAAATCATGAATTTCGTCAGACTTTATCAAGATGGCGAACTCGCTCCAATCCAGTTTGTCTTGGTATGGCAGTAATAATTTGTCTTCCCATATGTAAATAGGAATACTGCCAACCACTATGGCTTCGAATAAACGAAAAGATGTGTATCCATATCCTCTTGGTGCGAGCGTGAACAATGATTTGTTTGTCATATCGACATACTCATCAAATCTTCCATAAGGAAGAGAGAGATTGATGTTTGGTATAGTCTCGAGAGCTTCTTTCATTTCAAATCTGCACCTATGAGTGTCAAATCTACCAACAAAGGAGCAGTAACATGTCTTTTCTAAAGATCGATCTGGAAAGGGTGGGTCACAAATCAGAGGAAGAACATAATTAGCAGTTTTTCCGAAAAAAACCTGTTTGGTGTGTCCAAAAAACGTTTCATGTCTTATGCATTCAGACTTGGTATTGACACCACCTCCTCCAGAGCAAAACACAATCAAATTTGGCATAGGACGTCGTGTGAAAATACCAGCTGCGTATTGTACAATTGTGAAATACTTTTTAGTGGGGTCCAAGTCGTCGAGGTATTGAAGGAGAGGCTCAATGTTGTTGCCGTAGTCTTGCCTTACATAGTATGATGTCCAAAAAATTGGTAAATAGATCATATCGGTATCAATGGTCTCCTTTTCTTTTTGTAGTCGTGAAAACATTTCTTCTTCTAAGTTAAGTCCATTGCTGTATGGGGGATAAGAAGAGGTATAGTCAGGCTGAAATTCCTTAGGAATTTTTTGAATGATCATATTAATTAACAAATAGAATTCATATTTGTTGATTAAACGTATACACGGATTGGATCAAGTTAGCTTCTTGTTCGCTTACTTTTTCTATGTTTTCTGAATGTCCTTGTTTTCTTACTCTTCTTACTCTTCTTACCATGCGATCGTCTTCTACATTTCTTATTTGTTCTTCTGTTTTTAAGCGTTTTATACTTTCTGCCGAGACGTATCGATTTCCTTCTCCTTCTACGTGTTCCACCATTGATATCACAAGGAGGCATTGACGATCCATCGCCAAAATTAGCCGGAGTTCCATCTCGTGGACAAACAATATTGGTGCTAACAAATGCCTTAAGCGCTTCTATATCTCCACTCGCTCTAAGGGTATCAAACTCAATTTTTTGTTGAGGAGTAAGATCTTCTGCCATTGATAACTATATAGAAGACATAGATTTTAATGTCGTACTATGTATATGTCCAAAAAATGCGCTACATCCAGCATTTATGATACTATTTACGGAGGGGGAAAAAAAATAAAAGGGTGTATGGTTGGTGGTTCTATGAAACCACTTAATTTTGTAGATATCATCAACCAAAAAAAAGAATTTCTGGTCAAGATATTTGCCAATTTGATAGCACAGCTCGGTGTTACCTATTACATTATGACGAATTATGACTACGAAACAGATAAACTAGGGATAGTAAAAAAGAGAATATGGGTCGTTGTGCTTTTGTCACTGATTACGATTATTGTCATTGCACTTGTTCCCATGAACATTTACTTCAAATTTGTTGTATTCACATTATTTTCAACGCTCAACGGACTTCTTCTTTCAAGATTTATGCAACACACTGACCCCAAGATCGTGGAGGTTGCCGTTTTAGGGACCATGGGAATATTTGGAGCATTTTTTCTCATGGGTGCGCTACTGCTGGCATCGGGGGTCGTTCTTGGGTTAAGAACAGGACTTTTCCTTTTGTTTGCTCTATTGTTTCTTATTATCGCGCTTATTATCAGTATTTTTATGGGTCCTGATCCGGCTATCACCAAGTATCTCACAGGCATTGGTCTTGTGTTATTTTCTATTTACATTGTTTACGATACCAATCGCATTTTACAAAAGGACTATTTTGGCGACTTCATTACTGCCTCTCTTGATTACTATCTGGACATCATTAACATTTTTATTCGACTTGTTGCGTATGGACGTTCTGGAGAATATTAATCGCAAGTAAGTATATATGGCTTCGTCTATTTTAGGATACAATTTATTGACTTATGTACTATTGGCACTAGCGTTGGTGGTATGTCTGAAGATATACTACGACTCCGACGCTTTCCAGCTGAAATGTATCATTTCTTCTGTCGATGGCAAAAAATATTGTGTCCGAGAAAGAGAAAAAATGGAACTAGCCGCAGACCTTCTTGCGGAAGTCACGCGGAATTGCAAGATGCTGGTGTATTACATGAAAGAAAAACATCCAGATGATGAACGCGTGAAGCGACTAGTTGAAGGGTTTAATCCCAAGAAAATTATGGAAACCCTCCCTACAAGTGAACTAACTGCATATAGTGAAAATAAAGGTGAAAAAGTAGCATTTTGTCTGAATAAAAAGAAGAAAGGAAATAGCAGACTCATTGATTTAGATACCCTTACCTTTGTAGCCATTCACGAACTTTCCCATATTATGACCAAATCAGTTGGTCACAAATCGGAATTCTGGACCAATTTTAAGTTCTTGCTCGAAAATGCCAAAGATGCAAAAATCCACCAACCAGTGAATTATAAAGATACGCCCCACGAATATTGTGGAATGACAATTACAGACAATCCTTACTACGATCTATAATACAATTGACAATTCTCTATATAAAAAACTATTATATATAGAATATACATATGAATGCATACAAAATAAATGAGCTCAGCTCAGTTAACACAATCAATAAAATACATGTGTTTTATGGGTCACATGACAAGAATTTAGAGGAACTATTTGCATCTGATCCACACAATGATATTTTTTCCGGTATATTCACACAACGGGAACTGGGAACGATTTCGAAATTGAAGATACCCGTTATTTTTTCACAATTATATCTACATGATGACGACACCATTGGTGTAATCAAGGCAAAAATTTCGCATGTTTACAATGACGCATTCTCCATGGACGAAGTGTTTTTGTTTGGCAGAAAAAAAGAAACCTTGCGTACAGCTGATGTATATCGCATACTTAGTCAAAACAACCGAGTCCCTATTACGCGCAACAGATTGGAAAACTTTCTTTCAAATGTTCCATTCAAAACAGACGGAAGTCCAAGCAGCTTTTTGCTCAAGGACAATAAGCATGTTCGAGGAAGCGATGTGTACACCTACAACGACCTTTTAGAGTTGAAATTAGACGAACAACCATTTCTTGTCAACAAACAGGCGGGTCAGCGATACTTTTTACAAGATGGAGTATTCCCTTTTGTATGTAATCCATTTGAGTTGGCAACATATGACATCACGTCAGAAAAAGAAATTCGTAAGTCTATATCCACATTGAACAACAATGTACTATTGTCTTTCGGAAAAGTCGTCGACCATAATTTGTATTTATGCTTAGCCAATGATGTTCTTACCTATGCAGACACAAACTTTACTATTGCGCTGTATTATCCTATTCTTCAATCAAAAGATGTTAAATCATTTGATGAACTTGAAGAAGCACGACCTACACTTATCGAAGAAACGCTTGGCAAATATACCCCCAAGTTGTTTGAGAAAGTTGATTTGTTTTACCAAGTCTTCGATTCCGTATCTGCTCCCCCGTTGAAATATACGGAAAGAGGGATCAAATCTATTAATTTTGTGGTTCGGCAAAGCCACATCATGAAAGTGCCCACGCAAATCATATTTAAAATCTTTCATGCCACCGAAAAGGTTCCTTATATCAAATACAATCCAGGAGCAAAACAGGAAAAAATGGTTCGTCTCTATTGCGACAAATCCACATCTGATGGAAAGAAGATCCCGTTTTTATCAAAATCAAAAATCATGAATTTGGCTAAGAACGTTGTCCCAAAAAACAAGGCCTTGACCATTTACTTTCATGAGACGAATTGTTTCTGCGAATTCGACGAAAATGGGGACTTCACTCTTCAGCTTGCTTTTCAGAATGCTACGAGTCAGGAGATTGTTGAAAAGACAATCACAGATCATATCAACCCAGAACTAGAAAATATTCAGCGGTATCTGGAACAACACGGGTACCACGTAAACATATTTGAGGGGTTGCAAAACCAAAACATCGATATAAAGACAATAGAATACGAATCTGTCATTCCCATTAAGAAAAAATTTGACCTTGGTAAAATATTGGGGTGTGTGTCCAGTGTGTTTGTCATCGAAAACGAAACGTTATCCAAAGGAATTGATATGAGGTTTAAACGCGTATCGAATTTCAACAAGATGACAAGTATGGAGGCTTTTGTTTTAGAAAAACAGAAAGAAGGATATCGCGACGAACAAATTGTTGAGAAGGTGCTTGATAATTATCCCGATGTCAAACCCGACGAAGCGATTAGTATCCTAGGAAAGCTAGCTAGCGAAATGCAGATTGAGCGCGGATCCAGAAAAAATATCATTGACGTAAAGTCCAATCCTGGATTTAAAACGTCAATCACCCTAAACTCCATCAGTAGTGAGCTTACCATAAACGTAAACAATATCAATGACATTCGTTTTTTGAACATACTACCTATTTACTTGGATACCATGGTGCAAATGACCCAATCACCAAAATCAATACCCTTCAACGCGAAGAAATTAGGTTCAATTTGCGCAAGTAAAGCTGACGATGTCACATTTGATGATATTGTTCCAGAGGTAGAAATGTCAATGGAACAAAAAAGCGAAATGAAGGAGTTGCAAGAAATGGAGAAACTTGATGAAAACAGCAGTGACGCAGACAACGAACGTGATGTTGAATTAATTATGGAGGTCGGACAAAAGGAGAAAATTGACGATGCGTTGGATTTATTTTTCGGAGATGACGACGACGAGGATGAGGAAGAGGAGGAAGAAGAGGAAAAAGAAATTACAGGAGGTGACGGAGAGAGCGATGGTGACGAGGAAGATGGTGACAATGCGGTACGAAATTTAGAAGGAATGAAACTGAACAGCCCTTATTATTTCCAAACGCGTATGCAGGACCGAGAGCCAGTGTTGTTTCTTCAGTCGTCGCAAGGCAACTTCAATTCTTATTCGCGCATTTGCCACCAGAATGTGCGACGTCAGCCTGTTATATTGAACCAGCGCGAACTGGACAAGATCAACAAAGAACATCCTGGTTTTCTCAAAGACGAGGACGTAATCCATTATTCGTCCAATCCAGACAAAAAATTTCACTATATCTGTCCACGCTACTGGGATTTAGAGAGAAATACAATTGTCACACCCGACGAAGTGAAGAAAAAAGGACTACAGGACAAAATTATCCCCATGAATGCCAAGGTTGTTCCGAAGGGGAAGAATATATACGAGTTCAATAAACCAAATGACTACCAAGAAGACTTCAAGCAGTATCCTGGATTTGTAGTCGACAGACACCCAGATGGTTACTGCATTCCGTGTTGCTTTGCCAAATGGAATACCACAGAGGCCATCAAAAAGCGCGCCCTATGTAGTGGTCCTGATAACCAGAAACAATCCAAAAAGGCGGAGCAGGACGACTATATCAAAGGTCCTAACAAGTTCCCCTTGGCAGAGAATAGATGGGGATATTTACCGACCACACTTCAAGCTATGATTGGTCACAAACAAAGTGAATGTATACCCAACAAATATTGCATATTGCGTCATGGCGTAGAGGTAAGCAAGAACCAGTCCTTTTTAGCTTGTATTGCTGATGCCATTTGCTACACGAAAAAGCCTGTTATGCGAATCAAAGATATCAAGGAGGTGATTATTTCTAGTTTGACATTGGACAGCTTTCTTAGCTTGCAAAATGGAACGCTGGTGAAAGAATTCTACAACAAGGACAAAGAAGTGGACTTCAATTCACCCAAATTCGCCGATACCAAATTGTTCGCCAGAACACGTGACGATAAGACAAAAATAGCTTTTTTCAGGAAAACGTGTGTTTCCTACGAATGTTTCATTTCCTACCTGCGCAATGAAACGGAGACCATTGATTACACATATTTATGGGATCTGTTGTGCACCCCACACCCAAACTTGTTTGACAATGGCATAAATCTCGTTGTAATGGATGTACCCATGGACGACATCACTGAAAACGTGAATGTTGTGTGTCCTACCAACCACTACACAAGTAAGAAATATAACCCCATGAAACCAACACTTATTTTGTATCACCAGAATGGCTATTTTGAACCCATTTACAGCTATCGTCTTACCACCAACATCCAATCTGGTCAAGACAAGTTGTTTATCGGCAAGATCTTCTATGAAGCCAATGCTAACACTATTCCAGAAATCAAGTTCATATTTGAGATGGTAATCAAGCCGTTCTATGAGAAAATGTGCAAACCCATGGCGAGTATGCCTAAAATTTACAAAGCGAAGCAGGCCATACTCCTTGACTTATTGTTGGATGTATGCAAGGAACATCGGTACGAAATCAAGACACAGGTTCTAAACTACGAGGGAAATGTCATTGGGGTAGTAGTGCGTCCTCCATCTCTCTCGTTTTCGGGGTTCGTGCCATGTTTTCCTTCTGCCGTGAACAACGAATACGAATATCAATTTATGTTGGAACCATCTCTGTGGAAACCTTATAATACCACACTTGATGTACTGCAATTTATAAGCAAGGACACCATGGGTGTAATACCATGCGCACCGATATTCAAGGTTATCGATGACGAAGTAGTGGTCGGTGTAATTACACAAACCAACCAATTTGTGCAGTTGTCGGTTCCTGAACCTGTCTCCAACACCAGCGATAATTTACGTGAAATGCGCAACAGCAATTACGTGGTTGACAGGAAAGCCAAATCTCTGGTGTCTAGCGACGCTATTCTCACGTCCTCTCAAGAGGTGGATCATGAACGCGTGGATTACGTCAAAAAAATCAAGCTTGAGAGCAGTTTCTACTTGGCTTTCCGCAATACCATCCGAACATTGTTGAATGACCCCAAGCTTTACACAGAGCGAACCTCTCTAGAAAGAGAGACAAGTCAAATGGGTACTACATATAGCGCCAAGCTGGGATCATCTGTAGAAAAACTTCGTGCACTGGTAGGAAATTATGCAGTCTTCGTGAAGGATTATAACTACAAGGTGATTAGCGATATCCACACATGCATTGTGAACAAAGACGAGAACAAATGTAGAGCCGACGCACCATTGTGTTCTGTCTCTTCCAGCGGAAAATGTCAGATTATCCTACCCAAGACCAATCTCCTGAACAACACCGACAACGAGAAGAACTATTTCCTGCGCGTGGCTGACGAGCTTATTCGCTACAAGCGAATTCGCCAGTTCATGTTCGAGCCCCAGGTGTACCTTTCCTTTGGGAAGGTCGACTATAATCTAGACAAGGACGAAATTGTGATCATGCAATCGATGCTCAACCGAGAGTTCTTTGAAGGAATGGCCAACCAAAAAATCAATACTTTTGCACTGGAAACCGCTTACGACAACGTCAGCCCACAGAAGAGTGTCGAATACAGCAACATAGCACGCGTTTAAACCCTTGAGGATTTACACTAACAACTCTAGGATATATTTATTTTTTCATTCACAAATGTATGAAAAAATATTTTGCAACATTACCCACCACGCAGTCTGAGAACGAGATGAAGAGTGCTTTCCTTCTGAATGTTGTAGTCGCTTAATGTACGTCCGTCCTCAAGCTGTTTTCCAGCAAAAATCAGTCGTTGTTGTTCGGGAGGAATGCCTTCCTTATCTTGAATTTTGGACTTTACGTTATCGATGCTGTCTCCAGGCTCCACTTCCAAAGTGATGGTCTTTCCCGTCAGCGTCTTGACAAAGATTTGCATTATACATAAAGTAGCTATTTTATTTCTAAATTGGTTCCCTAATCATTAGTTATTTACGAACACAACCAGGGAAGACATCTAGTTGTATTGCTAGAAGGCTTTGGATCCACATATTTCGACCATTCTTCTTGCATAGTCTTCTTAAACGCCAAGAATTCCATATCCGAATCAGGTTCGTACTGGTCAATAGTTTTATTTGCATTAATGAAGTCAAAAAAATCGTAATGTCCGTGATCTTCTTCTCCATACAGATAACATTGGATAGTAATACATGTTTCCTTGTGCGTATTAATCAATTTGTGAACCTGATTTAGCGTAGGAGAAATCCACGTGATGTCGTCTTGGACGAATGTTTTCGTTCCGAATGGCTTCACCTTTTCATTTCCCGAGAGAAACGGATATAACTCGACATCAATGGCACCGCTTAACACGCGGATAATTGCGTTAGCACCTGCGTGGTTGTGCACAGGCGAGTAATGATTAGGAGGCCAAATCTCCATGACATAAGGAATGCCAGGCGATTCGCCATCGTTTTCTCCTACTGTGATTCGCAGGTATGTCTCGTTGATATTGGGCTTTTCAGGATTAAATTCTGCTCGTTTTTTCTTCAGTTTTTCGTAACACCAACATCCGGGCGTCGCGATGCTGTGTTCGATAGCCTTTGAAAATTGAGGAAAATCAGGTGTGTTCAGAATAAATTTGTTTCCAGCGACACATTGGAACATTTTCTGACACATCGGTGACAAATTAACTACGGGGATATAGACAGACTTGGCTTCATCTTCAATGGTCAACTCGTTTTTGTCTTTAACCAGCATGGGGGTATCGTGTTTCATGATGGGATCGCGTAAGACACGCAACCCACTTACTGATTTAGTGTCAAATGTTGCGTAACACAAGGATTCCAAAACGTTCTTGATCGTTGCTCGTTCTGTAACGGAGGAACTGGAAAACTCGTAAAGAAAGAAATTAGTAGCAATACGCGCTTCGCCCATCCCTGCAACCAGACGTTGGTTTTGTGAGTCAACACTGATCCAATAATATACATTTGTGTAATTCACCAAACCGGATTGTTCAGAGGTGCATTGTAATTCACCGTTTAATGTGCATGCTACGCATTTATCGGTAAAAACAAATTCAAGTTTGTTTTTTTGGTCGTTACTTGTGAATCCTATGGTAACGGCTTGTGTCGAACTAGTATCGAGGGGACGAAAGAAAAATACGCATTGGCCCGAAATTAAAAGAGGCATCAGAGAACTTGTGCTCGAAGGAGCGACAGGCAAAACATTACTTTGAGAGCTCATGTTATTTAGTATAACAAAACAATATTATTTTATATCTTTTATTCTATCTATAAGTGTTATTATCGCATCATTCTTTGTGAACCTTCCGACACTCTTCTAGAAGTTTTGTCAGATGTCTACATTGTTCTTGATTTTTTTCTCTCTTAGACGCAACGCTACAATACTGATTTATCATAAATTGGTGCTTGCCACATTGTCGGGAATACTTAACTATTATTTTTTCCATGATAACGTCAAAGAGAAGATGGAGTACTTATTATTGGTATTTTATTTTTTCCCTTTGTCGTTAAAAACTACGCAACAATAAAATCCCATGCTACTATATGGGATATTTTATTCGTCGTAGAAAAAGTAGAAAAAGTAGAAAAAGTAGAACAAATAACATTCAAACGAAGAAACGTAAAAGTAGAACCTTGATAAATAAGAAAAAGCACAATTCCAGAAAGAAACTACGCCGAGGAGGTATGTCTGGAAAGAACCAAAGAGCTCGTGCGAAAATCCGACCAGTAGATAGTCATGGGCAACCAGTGGTTACAGAGTACGGCAATATTCAACCAGTTGATCAATATGGTGATGTGGTGTATAACTCGGAACGCACGATAACCCCGCCAACGATGTTTAGACATACCAATATATATTCTCACGACCCCTCACCTCTGCATGAGAGAAAGAAAAGCAAAAAGATTACATCATCGTCTCGTCATGGTGGAAGAAAAAAGCGACAAAAGACTAAGAAAAGATGTGGTCTCTAGAAACCATATCGTTATTTCGGTAAAGTATTAGAAAGTAAATATTGGCTATTATAAAGTGCGCAATGTGGTCACCCTTGTTTCTAATACCATTTCTCATGACTTTGCATGGATTATTTAAACAATCGACAATACGAACCTCGTCTTCTAGGTGTAGTAGTTCTCTTATAAAAATGGAGAATTCTGATTCGCATTTATCGTTATACCATGTGGATGTATGTGATTCTCTGTGGCTTCATGATGATGGGTGCAAAAACGATATTTGTTGCCAATTCGATACTATCTTGAGAGGAGAAAATATGGACAACCGGGAACATCGTGTGATTGATGTTGAAAGTTTTATTCTATGGAGAATGGAAATCGGAACGGCTCCACCAGGAGAAGAAGTGAGAAGGCTATTTCACACTATTACAAAAGACAGGGAAATATGTACACTCTCAGAGTTTATCGAAATTAACCATATTATTAACGAACATGGGTTGAGTTTTTGATATTGTGTATAATGTGTATATTATACATAACTAGTATTCACAACTAATATTACAAGTTCCTGTCATTCTAAGACAATATTCTATTTG
>ERZ807291.965-NODE-965-length-48091-cov-23.764447_pt1 | contig 48091 bp, 49 predicted proteins | sample MGYA00521257_ERZ807291 | MGnify/ENA primary metagenome ERZ807291 (study PRJEB31413, sample SAMN03169783) | marine metagenome | biome: Marine; feature: Water; material: Subsurface seawater | place: North Sea | collected 2011-04-28 | depth 1 m m ... | reverse complement strand
GTATACCTCAAGTACACATCAGTTTCAAGTCTTGCAGGAGTATTATATCCAGGCTGCCATTCATAATCTACGGTGGTTTTTAATGAAGATTTTCTTTCTTCTTCAGAAATAAAACCATCAATTATGATTTCAGATTGATCAACTTTATTTATGTTATATGTCTTTTGAGAATAAGCTAAACTTGTACTCATTAAAAAAATAAAAAATAAAAGACGAGGCATAATGGGCGCTAAATTAATTAAATAAAATTAGTATCTATTATATCTTTTCTTCCAATTTAGCCCTTTGTAGTTACCCTTCTCAATTATTATTTTTCCTTCATCTATCCATTCATCAATTTGACCACTTTTGTCCCATTTATCAATTGTATTACCAAGAACCATAAGATTAAAAATGAATAAAATAATACCAATAAAGAATAAGCCAATTAATCTACCAGATGAATTATTCTTTATGTTGAATAATACTTTTGAAATAATCATTATAACAAATAAGAGTGCTACTACTAGGAATGAGATAACTGATAATTGTTGATAAAAGGGCAATTCACCTACTATAGATGAAAAATCTATACCACTTATAAATATACCGTCAAAGCTTCCAATTACAAATTCTTGAAAATTAATTAATTTTAAAACTGCTAGTGAAAAAACTAATAATAAAACAATTATTACGATAGATAAAACAAAAAAGATACCACCGATTAATATTCTTAAAATAGGAATAACTAATGCTAAAATTCCTAAAAATATTGGACCTATTACTCTAAAAGGAAATAAAATAATTTTAACAAAAACATTCTCCTTGCCATCGTTTTGAGGAAGCTTTTCCTTTATAAATTTTTCAATATTTTCAAGAGTAAGAGGATACCCTTTCATATTCATTTTTTCACCAACAGTCTTTGCCTCAGGAATTGCTATCCATAGAAAAAAGTATGCTATTATTCCAGAACCCCCAATAAAAATAGATACTATAAAAAGTATTCTAATAATTGCGGGATCTACTCCAAAATAATTTCCTAATCCATATGCAACCCCTCCAAGTATTTTGTTGTCTCCGTCCCTGTAAAGTCTTTTATTCTCATTGATTTTTCCACTTTCATTTGAAGGGATCCCAATCCAAAAAATCAAATAAGCAATAATCCCAAAGCCAGTAAAAATAGAAGCAATAAAAAGTAATCTAAAAATAATTGGATCCACACTAAAGTAATTTGCTAGCCCAGAGGCAACTCCAGCTATCACTTTATCACTTGAATTTCTGTATATTCTTTTTTTATTTTCTTTCGTGCTTGATTCTTGGCCACCACTTTTTGGTTCATTTGTTTCAAAATCATTATATGCTTCCTTGAAATCATCAAGTGTACCCATTTCTTTAATTATATTGTTAACATCATCAATATTTAGCGATTGTCTTTTAGCTATAGTCGACGTAAATTTTTCTGATATACGATTTTCAATATCTTCAAAAATGTCTTCATTTATTTTTATTTTTTTAAAATACTTTTTGATAGATTCTAAATACTTAGATAGTAAATCAAAAGCATCTTCATCGATGTTAAAAACCCTACTTCCAATATTTATACTCAGCGTTTTTTTCATTTTATTTTACTTTAATCAATAATATTCCCTCGATAATAGTTCCTGTTAAATTATAGGGTACTAATTTGTCAGCATCAAAAATCCAATATGCAGTATCGCCTAACTGAATTTCTGTTTGATCATCTATATCATCTAATATTAGATATCCATTTTCATCTATTTCCCAATTAAAAACTACTTTACTTTCTGTCTTTTCATTTCTAGTAACTATTACTGCAGCAGTATTATTTTTTTTAAAATCAATTAATATTGGTGTATTATCTAGGGCTTTCTGAATAACTCCAGAAAAAGTTCTTGCAGCTAATTTTTCAAATCCGCTTAATTCATCGGAATTTTTTATCACATCTTTTACATCTACTATAAACTCCCATTGCCCTATAAGATAATTCCTGTAAGTCTCCTGTGATTGAATAGTTGAAATGAACAGAAAAGACAAAATCAAAAATATGTTCTTCATTATTTTTTTGTATTTATTATTTTTTTTACCGCTTTATCAACATCAACCCATGATAGATGTAGATCTTTTAGATGCTCTTCGCCTTCTTTTGTTAAAACATAGTACTTTCTTGGAGGTCCTTGTTTTGACTCTTTCCATGAGTAATCAACATAGTTAGATCCTTTTAATCTATTAAGCAGGGGATAAAGTGTACCTTCTACAACTATCATTTTTGATTTTTGAAGCTCTAAAATAATATCAGTTGTGTATACTTCACCTCTTGAGATAATTTGAAGAACACAAAATTCAATTAAACCTTTCCTTATTTGTGTCTTAAAGTTATTTGTACTCATATATTACCAGGTACTATGTAATGCAAAGTACTGAAAAATTATTTATTTTAACAAAGTTTAAGATAATTTTAATTAATCATCATTGAGATTCATTTTTTTGTTTAGAGAGAATACTTCATCAGCATTGTAGTTATCGCCGTGAAGCAGTTGTAATTGTTTATTAAGTAAATCTTTTTTCTTGTTTATGCTGTCTAAATATGAAGATTTATTAAGATGTTTAGTTCCTGTTGGAATTAACTCTATAACATCTGACATATAATTAAGAACTGCTGTAATTTGATTTGGAATCCAAGAAATAATAGGAGTTCCACCTGTTGCTTTTGCATATTTAGTATTAGCCATTATATATTTTTGGACAAACTGCCAGTGACCATTTCTAAAGTAATATATCTCATCAAGTATTTGAAGTAATAAGCAGAAACCTTCCTCATTTTTTGTCTCTTTCAAATTATTAAACAATCTGTTGTCACCCATTTCACTTTTAATATCAGATAAAAAATTTTGAATACATTTTGGTCTGTAAGACCTTAAATCAAGAAGATATTTTGTAAGATCATTAGTTGGATAGTATCCAATAACTCCAGTGAAAATATCAGCAGTTGGAATTATATTATCCTGAGCACCGGTTTGACCTCTATATTGAACAGGTTTATCAGATACACCTTCATAAATCACTCCATCACCAAAAATTTCATCATTTCCTTTAATACCCATTATAAAAACCCTGAAATCATTATAATGTTTCCATCTTGATGCCTGCCACATGATTTGTCTTCTCTCATTTATTTTCTTCATCGAAGAAAGACATTTTGAAAGAGATAGATTTACACTTTTGTCTTCATCTGATTTTAGATAATCTAATATACTTCCAACTAATTCTGGAGAATGTTGATTTATATCGACATGAAGCATTATAAATCCTCTTTCGTCATCCATTCCAGAAAACTTTGCAGCCATAGCAAGATTTTCCCACTCATAACCCTTTGACTTATCTATTTTAACATAGTTCCCTAGTGAATATGAATAATGGTAATCAATAAATGGGTATACATCTAGCTTCTTACTAACAATAACGAACGGTTCAGCAATTTGAGATGGTAAAACAGTGTGTGCTTTTCCATATTTTTTTGTATCGATATAATTGAAATGAGCAGGAGCTAAAAGATATGCGCTAGTAAGAAAAGAATATGCCCTAAATAGCGCTTGTATTAAAAAAACATCTTCTTCCTCTCCGACAAGATGTTTTAAATTTGAAAGATTGCTTACAGCTTTCTCTATATCTCCTCTTCTTGACAGTAAACCTTGTGTCCCGTCAGCTTTTTTAATTGGCATTTCATCAATTAAAACTTGAAGTTCATTATATTTTTCTGGGAGAACAGCAAGAGGGCTTTTTTTTGGCAAAAAGCCATTGATATGATTAACTTCAAAGAAGTTATCCGAATAATTTTCTAAGTTCAATTTTATAGGTTTTGATACTAATTTAGATAAAATTAATTATTACAAGCACCTTTACTCCATGAATTTATTCCCTCTGATTCAGCTACACATTTATTAGAATATGTAATACCATCACATCCACAGACTGGCATATACTCTTTTGTACATGCAGTAATTTTTTTTTCAGATTTACAATTTTCATTTTCTAACTTTGAACAGCCACTTAACAGTATGAAAATCAATAGATAAAAAATTATTTCTTTGAACATTTTTATTAAATTGATGTAAAATTAACAATTAAATGGATAAGAGAAATTTTATAAAAACACTTGGTGCGCTTTCTGTTTCACCATTAGTTTCTGCTAATGAGTTGAGTAAAATCAAGCAGATATCTGATAAACTTCCAATTATTGATGATGATAAAGAGTTATGGAAAACTATAAGGTCACACTATACTCTAAAAGATGAATATATAAATCTTGAAAGTGGTTATTACAATATTATTCCTAATCCTATTTTGGAGCATTTTATTAATCATGTTAAATATGTTAATATAGAGGGGTCACACTACATGAGGTATGATCTTAAAAAAAATAAAGATAGAGTTATAAGTGAGCTAGCAGATTTAGTAGGTTCTACCCCTGATCAGCTAGGAATTACAAGAAATGCGACTGAATCTCTGGATCTTATAATTTCTGGTTTTCCATGGAAAAAAGGTGATGAGGCAATTTATGCTAAACAAGACTATGGGACAATGAAAGAGATGTTTGATCAGGTTTCAGATAGATATGGCACTATAAATAAAATTGTTTCTGTTCCCAATCACCCTAAAAATGATCAAGAGATTGTCTCATTATATGAGAGTCAAATAACAAGTAGTACAAAGCTTATTATGATTTGTCATATGATAAATATTACTGGTCAGATTCTCCCTGTTAAGAAAATATGTGAAATGGCTCATAGCTATGGAGTTGAAGTTATGGTTGATGGAGCGCACTGTGTTGGACATTTTGATTTTTCAATTGATGAATTTAATTGTGATTATTATGGATCTAGTCTTCATAAGTGGCTTGCAACTCCACTAGGAGCAGGCCTTCTCTACATAAATAAAAACAACACTCATAAAATATGGCCTTTATTAGCAAATGGAAACACAAACAAAAATGATATAAAAAGATTAAATCATATTGGAACTCATCCAGTTCATACAGATTTAGCGATATCAAACTCCATTGATTACATAAAATGGATTGGTGTAAGAAAGAAGGAAGAAAGAATGAGGTTTCTACAAAGATATTGGTCTGATAAGCTTAGAGGTTTTAAGAATGTGATTGTTAATACTCCAGAAGATAATCATAGAAGTTGTGGAATTGGAAACGTTGGCCTTACAAATATGTCACCGTCCGACATGGCTAAAACACTATTTAAAAATTATAAAATATTTACTGTTGCAATAGATTATGCAAATGTTAAAGGGTGTAGAATTAGTCCAAATATTTTTACAACAACAAGTGAGCTAGATACTTTTGTTAATGCTGTAAAAGAAATGGCAAACACCTAATAAAAAAAACTGATAATCACTAACTGCTTAATACCATATTAAACTATTTGATTAGGTTAAATATTGCATTATATTTAATTAATTTTTAACCCCTTAAACTTATAAAATCATGAGTTCTATATTACTTATTGAGTTTGATTGGAATTCTGCAATAATTCGATTCTCTATTAATACAATTTTTATTGCCTCTATGATTTTGATAATCACAAAACATATGGTTTTAAGGCGATTCTCTTTTACATTTTTGATGATTAGCTTAATAGTATTTTTTCTTTGTTTTACTTTAAAGAATTTTGATCTTAATCTTGGTATGGCGTTAGGTTTATTCGCAATTTTTGGTATTATTCGATATAGAACACAACCTCTTCAAACAGAAGAAATGACTTATTTATTTATTACTATTGGAATGGCAGTAATTAATGCCTTATCAGAAGACTTTTTATCAGTTTCTGAATTGATGGTAATAAATCTAATAGTGTTATTGTTTATAGTTTTTGGGGAGTTTATTTTAATGAGATTTTCATATAATAATAAAGTTCATCCACTTGCAGAGGATTTAAATCGAAGAATTGTTTTGCAACTTGAATATTCTGACACTGATATCAATAAGATAATTGTTGAAGAAATTAACAGACAAGAAAATAACCTTAATATTAAAGTCAAAACATTTAAAGTTTTTAAAATTGATAAAAATTTAAATATTATAACAGTGCATGTATACTACTAGAAAATCTATTCATTTTTTCATTTTTCTATTTATTCTTATGCTAAGCAATATCTCTTTAGCTCAAAGCAATGAATTAAAGGGATGGTCTTCTGTTGAATATGGGATTGAACTTAATGATAGTTTTAAAATTGATTTAAGTCAACACTTTAGACTAAAAGAAGATCTTAATGTGGTTGACACATATATTACGGAATCAGAAATATCTTATAAACCAATAAAAAAACTAACACTATTAGGTCAGCTAAGATATTACAGCCGAAATGATAATAATGGAGGAATACAAGGTTATGAAAACATGATACGTTACAGATTAGGAGTTGAAAAAAAGTTTACGTCAAATAAATTTAATTTTGAGTTGCGGCTAGCATATCAAAATCGTTTTTCATTGGATAGAGATAATAGACTTAAGAAAAGAATTCGTTTAAGACCTTTAATTGAGTGGAAAATTAAGGATTGGTCAAATAATCCTAAAATTTACTTTGAATATTTTAATGAAATAGATGGAAATGAGCAAAAGGCATATAGATATGGTTTAAGTAATAAAATAAATATCCCTAATTCACAGAGTCTCACATTACGTTATTTTTATCAAAAGTATAAAGAGAAATTTAACTCAAATTCTTCTGCACATATTGTTTCCATTAAGTACAGTCTTGATAAAAAATCTAAATGAAAAAACTCAGTTATAGCAAATTAAAGGATAAAGTCAAAAATGCTAATAAAAAGGAGTTTTACGCACTTGTTATTGCTCTTTGGTGGATTCCTTTAGGATCTCTTTGGAGTATGGCAGCCATCTGGATTAGATATTCAAATAATATCAAGAGATTCTTTGGATACAAATAAAAGTTAAAGATTTTTCATAATACTGATTTCTAATTATTAAATATAAATTTGCGTTCAGATTTTAATTTAAACTTTAAATAAATTATTAGGTCTAATAACTTATTATGAAAAATACATTAGCATTAGTTCTTCTGACTTTTAGTTTTTTCGGTTTTACCCAAGATAAAATACTAACTCTTGTAAAAACACCTGCTTCTGACTTTGTTATAGACGGAACATTATCTGAGACAGAGTTACTAAGCGCCTCACAAATAGACATAGTCTACGAACATCTTCCGGGATATAATACAAAACCCTCATATAAAACTGTTGGGTTTGTTAACTATTCTCAGGAATTTGTATATATAGCATTTAGAGCTTACAGAGATGATGTTGTGGCTTCAATTCATTCTAGAGATAATTCTTCTTTATTCTCTGATGATTATGTAAATATTCATATTGATACATATGGAGATGCAAGAAATAATATTGGCCTAACAGCGAATCTTTATGGAAGTCAGGCTGATGGAATTAGAGTTGAATCTTCTGGTTTTGGAAGTAGAGATAGTGGTTGGAGTCTTGATGCGAATTTTGATTTTGAATCACTAGGAAGACTAACAGATTTTGGATATGAAGTTGAGTTTATTATCCCCTTTTCATCATTACCATTTCCAAATGCTGTAAACCAAAGATGGAAACTTAATTTAAGCTCAAGTTATAGGGATCAATATAAACAAGGGTCAACTGCAAGAGCATACAGTAGTAAGCTTGATAGGGAAAATTCATGTAAGCTTTGCCAGTTAGATCATACAATTGTAATGAATGATATTAGTTATAAAAAAAATCTTGATTTTCTGCCTTATGTAAGCTCAAATCTTTCTGGTGAGAGAGAAAAATTTTATGACAGAGTAAATTATAAAAAGCCACAGGTTAACTATGGTATAGGTGTTAATCTTGAAATCAATAAAAACTTATCTGTTGAGGCTACTTTAAATCCTGACTTTTCTCAAGTAGAAGCTGATGTAACTAAAATTGATATTAATTCACCAACAGCAATAAACTATCCTGAGCGAAGGCCCTTTTTTAATAAAGGTATAGATGTTCTTGATTACACTATGGATGTATTTTATTCCCGATCTATTAATAACCCTTCTTTTGCATCTAAAGTTCTAAATCAAGGAAGAAAATCAAGAATTTACATGCTTACTGCTATTGATCAAGATTCACCGTACGTAGTTCCAACTCAGTTTGAATCATTTTCAGGAGTTGGAGGGAGAAGTTTTAATAATGTTCTGAGATATCAAAACATATTAAATCCAAACATTCAAATTGGAGCACTTGCAACCAATAGACTATATGATGGTGATGCTTATGGAAATTTGATTGGATTGGATGGTTTGTTTAAATTTTCAGGTGGCTTGAAATTTGAGATTGAATACTTTAGAAACTCAAACAAGGAACCTAACTCAGATTGGATAGACTCTGATAAAAAATTTGGCGATTATACGGTTAATCTTGATGGAGAAAGCTTCAGTGGTGATGCTTTTTACTCTGAATTAAGAAGAGATACCCAAGATTGGAGATCATTTATAAGATACACAGGAATTACTCCAACTTTTAGAGCAGATAACGGGTTTATTGTTCAAAATGATTTAAAGAAATATGAAATATGGCATGGATACTATAAGTATCCTGATAAGAAATATTTAAAAAATTATAGAATTAGTGCTCGATATGACAGAGAGTATAATTATTCTAATAAATTAAAAAGATCAGCTTTTGAAGCATATTTTACTGTTTTAACAATTTTAAATACGGATATATTTTACAATTATGAGTTCGCTTTTTATGATTCTCATTTAGTATCAGAATTTGAAAACTTTTCAAGTCATTATGTTAGAATTTCGTCAAAGCCTTTTGATTTTATGAATATTAGTGGAGGGTTTGGAACTGGTAATGAAATAGCTTATCGCGAGGATATTCCTGAACTAGGGGAGCGCTTCTCTTTTAACACCTCAGTTGAGATTACTTTGAATGACAATTTGCGAATTAAACCTTCAATTAATTTTTCTAGCTTAAAAAAATTGGATTCTGATGAATATTTTTTTGATGGTTATATTGCAAGGCTTGATATTAGATATCAATTTACTAATTCTTTAGACTTTAGAGTTATCTCTGAGTATAATGAATTTTCTGATCAATTTTTTGCCCAGCCTCTAATCTCATGGAGGCCTAACCCTGATACAATTTTCTATTTTGGAGGAAATCAAAACTTTGTAGATGAATTTATTGATTATAACTCTCCAAACTATAGAGTTAATAAATCACAATTATTCATGAAGTTCCAGTACTTAATAAAGTCTTAATTTACTTTTATTCATATCGTTAGGTTTTAGCAATAAATTGTTGAGATAACCTTTTTTTCATATTTCACATCATGCTTTTTTAAATTAATCAAAAAATGATATAATAATTAAGTTTTTTTCTTAAATTTAATTAACTATAACCAATGCAGATTAATCTTAAAAGCATATTCCTCAGGAGGGTTAACGAGGCTCTTCTTCTTAAAAAAATCTCAAGGAGAACTGCAAATCATTTTGTGTCGGTCTACAAAAAATTTGATTCTAAAAAAAGATCAGAAGCAGATGATAAGGCAGATGAGCTTTTGGCAGAATTAATATCTGAATCTTCAATTAAACAAAAGCGTTAACACTATTTAATCGCCCAGCATTCTATTTCTACTTTAGCTCCTAACGCTAAGCCTGTTCCAGCAAAAGCACTTCGAGAAGGTCTTTTATTATCTTTAAAAAACTTAATATATTCTTCACTCATTTGACTCCATTCAGATATATCTGACAACATACACGTGCATTTGAAAACTTTATCCATAGAACTTCCAAGTTTAAGCAATACACTCTCTATGTTTTTCATTGTTTGTTTTGTTTCCTCTTTAATCCCCCCTAACACAATTTCGTTTGTGCCCGGAATGTTTCCTACTTGTCCGGCAACATAAATTACATTATTTACGATTGTCGCATCCGAAAAAGGAAAATCTAATTTTTTAGTATTTTCTGAATTATAGTAATCTATTTGAGTGCTTCCGCCATTATTGTAAACACATGAGGTAGTAATAATAAAAAGAAGTAATATTTTTTTTTTCATTATAAATTTTTTATTGATTAGTAAAGGTTATGCTTTTTTCTAGTAATCTATTTATTAATTATTTAAATTCGATAATTATTATGTATTAAAATATGTAATAATAATACTTTTATAAATATTTTTTAAATTAGTTTAATTTCTTAATTTTTTATAAAAAGTATATAAAAGTATTTTATTTATAAATATAAATAATAATTATTGAATTTTATATATATGAAAATAATACACTTTAAAAATATTACAAAATAAGTAACTATTATAGTTATATATTTGTTGTCTAAACAATTACAATGAAAAATTCAATTTTAATTATACTTTTTACATTTACTTTTTTTTTAAGTGGGTGTGATACTAATACTCCTGAAAGAGCAATTGGTTTTGTTATTGGAGAAAATTCTGACACACAATGGCATCTTGGGACTCAAGAAGCAATTGATGTTGTAAACACTGTTGATAAGCTTTGGGCTAATCAAGATTACGAAGGTATGAGACAATATTTTGCTGATTCTGTAGAAGTTATAAGACCTAACGGTTCTACTACTAATACTTTTGATTCCTTTGTTGAATCATTTAGTTCAGGGGACGATGCAAGTTGGACATATAACTATGCATACTCTGTTGATCTTGATCCATCAATAGGCGGCGAACATGTTCAGGCAGGGTTTATCATTACTTATCCTGCTACTGATGATCGTGAAGAATATTCTAATTTACAACATGAAAGTTATTATGTAGTTGATGGAAAGATTATTACTTTAAGACAGTACTCTATTAGAGGTGATTCTCAGTAGTTGTTAATATTTTGTAGACAACTATAGTTATGTAAATTATCATTTATCACTATTAGTTAATAATTTACATTGTTAATAGTCTAATAATAGTCATCTTTTATAAATAAAAAAAACCCTCAATAATTTCTTGAGGGTTTTTAATTAACCATAAACCAATTTATGTTAGCAGAAGCCAACAATTAAATCTATTAAAATTTATTAATTATCCATTGTTTCTGTTTATTTACTTATTAACAATTACTCATCAAAAGTGGCCATTAACCCACCTACATCTGCATATTCAGTAACTGTGTGTACTTGACCATCTTCATTAAAATTTAACACCACGTAATGTTTAAACGTTGCTTCTTTACCAGTTGTTGAGTTAGTTATATCCCATGTTCCATACATTCTTACATTATTTGGTCCAGACATTGCATCAGAAACAGGATAGGTATTTCCACCCCAGAAACCAATATCAGTACCAGGAAGGCCACCACCTTCTGTGAAAGAAATATTTTCAAAATTGCCCATCCAAAAAGAAACATTTTCTTTCAAGATATCAATGCCTTGAAGCATTTCAGCATTTACTCCAGGCCCATACCACCTTATAGAATCTGCAAATACAGAAACTACTTTATCATAGTCTCCTTCTTCGTATCCTTTAATAAAGTTATTCTTTAAAGTTTCAACATTTTTTTCAAATGTGTTTGAATCTGCTTCGCTAACTCCTGTTGTTGGAGCTTCACATGAAGCAAATAAAATAATTAATAACAAAGCTAGTTTTCTCATAATTTAATTTTTTTATATCTCAAAAATAAAAAAAACCCCTGTAAATCAGGGGTTTAATTATAATAAAATATTAAATTTTATTTTATTGGATCTACATCATATGCTTCTACAAATTTTGTTCTATCATAGAATGCACCAGTCCATTGTATTTTTTTATCCTCACCTACAAAGAAAGTTGCGCTGTGATAAGGTACAGTAATTGATGTATCATCATTAGCAAAAGTTTGAGGACCCCAACTTAAAAGAACATGAAATTCAAACTCTTCACCATCTTCATTAGTATCCGTTCCTTTCATTGCCATGTAATTTGTATCATCTCCGGATGTAATATTCCAGATACTTGTAGTTGATTCAAGCATACCTCTTATAGCATCTTTACCTTCCATATTAACTCCGTTAGGAAAAGACCACATAGCGTCATCAGCATACATGTCAACAACTGATTCAATATCACCTGAATTCATAGCTTTATATTGCTTATTTGTTAGCTCTACTAATTCTGATTCATCTATAATAGTAGGATAATCTGAACTTACATCAGACTGATTGTTTTCACAACTTAAAATTGCAAAACTTAGTATTAATGTTAAAATTATTTTTTTCATAGTTAATTGATTTAAATAGTTAAGAACTAAATATAAGATATATTTCATAAATTGGAAGTATGAAAAAAACTCATGTACTTTCAACATTACTAGCCTTATTATCAATTAACTTCATCTTTTGTCAAAGCAAAGTCTTTGATAATCTTAAAATGAATAGTGAGATTCTTGATATGGAAAGAAACTATTCAGTATATCTTCCCCCTGATTATGATACTTCATCTAGAAGTTATCCTGTCCTTTATCTTCTTCATGGGCTTGGAGATGATCATACAGGATGGGTTCAGTTTGGTGAGGTAAAGAAAATTGCAGATAATTCTATTCTAAATGGAGATGCTACTCCTATGATTATTATAATGCCTGACGCAAATACTGGATATGTAGGATATATAAATATACCGTCTGAAAATTGGCTTTATGAGGACTTTTTCTTTGATGAATTAATGCCACATGTCGAATCAAAATATAGAATTAAATCAGATAAAAGATTTAGAGCTATTTCGGGACTATCAATGGGTGGTGGAGGAACTCTAATATATGCATTACACAGACCAGATCTTTTTTCTGCAGCTGCTCCTTTAAGCCCTGCAATAGGCCCTACAAATCCAAAAAAATTTATTGAGTGGATCTTTAGAAATAATTATAATTATAATTATGATTTTGACTTTCTGAATAAAGATTTAGAGGCATTATTAAATTATAATCATCCTAGAATTTTAATTGACAATATTTCACTTGATAAAATTAATTCTGTTAGATGGTTTATTGACACTGGTGATGATGATTATCTCTATGAAGATAGTAGTCTACTTCATATTGATTTTAGTGATAAAGGAATAAAACACGAGTATAGAGTTAGAGATGGAGCACATACTTGGACATATTGGAGAGAGTCTCTTCCAACAGTATTAGAATTTGTATCCCAGGGGTTTCATCAATTTTAATTTAGTTAAAATATAATTCAAACTCTAAATTAATTTCATCATCTACTTTGATTGTTAGTAATGAAGGACGATCAACTAAAAACTCTGTTAAGTAAACACTAAATTTTCCAGATAACTGAATAGACTCATCAAGTTGAACAAGTTTAGCTAAGATATTAATGCCCTTTTCAATTCCATGAAAACTCATTATGCCATCAATTCTTATTTGTTCGTTTTCTTGCTGAATAGAGGTAGACCTAAAAATAACATTTGGAAATTGAAGAGCATCAAGAACTCTCAATGAATTACTATCAAGGTTGGAATTACCACTCCTAAAGTCACTAACCTTGGCTATAACCCCAATATTAGAAATAGTTTCGTTTTCTATTTGAATTAGTCCTGAAATATTTTTGTTTTCAGCAGACCATTTGTGTAAAAAATGTTTACCGGTATAATTAATAATAGATCTTTCTGAATCAACTTTTTTTATTTCTTGAGCAGATAAATTAAATGTTATTAGAACTAATAATAAAAGTGTTATTCTCATTAAAAATCAAATATTATTGTAACCATTGCAAGACTATAGCTCGCAAATGCTGTGTATGCAGATACTTTATGAATCTCTTTATAACTTTTTTTCTCATATTGTTTATCAGCATATATATTAGTAACAATCATAGCTGGAACATGAATATTTGCTAGTATTTTGTGAAGTCTAATATTATTTAAACCTTCTTTTTTTCTATTTACAAGGGGAGGAGGGCTAAACAAAGATAGAGCAGCTCCAGTAAAATATGAAGCTGTAACAATTTTTCCAAGTTTTTTATGTGTATCATATACAGTATAATCACCATTATATAACTTACCTCCTAGTATGCCCTGATAAATCATTCCTGCAAAAGTTATATAACCAATTACTTGATGAGCCTTTAGCATTTTTTCTCTAACAATAAGCTCCTTTTCTCGATTTTCAAGAGTAAGATCTGAAATACCAGTTTTTCGAAAAATTCCGTTCTCTCCCCAAAATATTTTTTGTGAAAAAATCATTTTTTCAGGAAGTAAAATGGGTTTTTCATTAATTAAAAGTTTTTCAAATTCTTCAGAAAAATCTTTGGATTCCTGACTAAATAAGTTGTTTGTAGTAAAAACAAGAACAAAAAATAAAAGTGAATATTTTGTTCTATTAAAATTCATTTAGGACTTAGTAACGGTTAGTGTATCTCCTGAAAGGGAAGATGTGTATCTCTTTAATCCACCTGAAGTTGATCCTGAATTGCAGCTTTTAACATCATTTCCATCAATGGAAAAACTATTCCCATGAGTTGCACATTTAAAACTTTCATCTTCATAAGACCATGAGTTTTTTGAACCATTGTGAGGACAGCAGTTATCAAAAGCTCTAAATTCCGAGTTTGATATTTTTAATACAAGCATATCTATAGTAGTTAAATTTACAAAATCTCCGGGGTTATTTAACTCACTAAATGTTGAGTTTGTTAGATCTAAAGTAATTGTATTGCCATTTTCACTAATACCATTACTAGAAGTTGTACCACTAGAGCTTGAAGAATTATTACCAGATTGTGAGTTATTATTTGAAACATTGTTGTTGCTATTATAGTTTTCAGAATATGATTTCATATCATCTCCAGATTTTGAACAAGCTTGAATAAAAGAAATGCCAAAAAAAGCAAAGGTTACAGTAGGACAAGTATTTTGTAAAAATTTTCTTCTTTCCATAAAAAATGTTTTAATTTTCCTTAAATCTAAGTTGTATAATTAATACTTAAGCTACGTAAATTAAACTTTAATATACTTTTAACTATAGCTAATGAAAAAAATTAAAGTTGAAAATAACATTAAAATTGCAGAAACCCTGCCTTCAAGTTTTTATAAATCGGAAGTTATTTTTAATGAATTAAAAGAAATGGTTTTTTATAAATCATGGCAATTAATTGATCATGAATCTGTATTACCATCTAATGCAAATGCCTATCCTTTTGATTTTATGAAAGACTATATAAATGAACCTTTAGTGTTAATTAAAGATGATTATAATGATTTTAAATGTTTAACTAATGTATGTACGCATAGAGCTAATATAATTATAAATGACCGCTGTAAGATTAATGATTTAAGATGTATGTATCATGGTAGAAAATTTCATTTAGATGGAAAGTTTAAATCAATGCCAGAATTTGAGGATGCTGAAAATTTTCCAAGGGATTGTGATAATTTAAAAGAATTTAAAATTAAAAAACTTGGCCCCTTTCTATTTGTAGGTTTAGAACCTAGCTTTGACATTGGATCAATTTTTAAAGAAATTATAGAACGAGTAAGCTTTATTCCTATGGACAAAATGACTCATAGAGGTGATTTAAGTAAAGAGTATCTAGTGAATTCTCATTGGGCTCTTTATTGCGATAATTATCTAGAAGGATTTCATATACCTTTTGTTCATAATGACTTAAATAATGTATTGGATTATGGGGATTATGATACAGAAATCTATGAAAATTATAATCTTCAAGTTGGCTATGCTAAAGATGGAGAGGAGATTTTTGATATTCCTGAAAATCACATTGATCACGGAAAAAATGTTGCAGCATATTACTATTGGTTATACCCAAATATAATGCTCAATTTTTATCCTTGGGGACTTTCAATAAATATTGTTAAACCAGTCAATATTAGTAAAACAAAAGTTCAATTTATTGCATATGTATTTGATGAATCTAAACTAGAAACTGGAGCCGGAGCGTCACTTGATAAAGTTGAAAGAGAAGATGAGTTTGTTGTTGAGGGAGTTCAAAAAGGAATAAACTCTAAGTTCTATAAAACTGGTAGATTTTCTCCATCTAAAGAGAGAGGTGTTCACCACTTTCACAGTTTGTTATCTAAATCAATTAATTCTTAAATTTACAAATGAAAAATATATTTTTACTTATAGCATTAATTTCTTCATTATTATCTACAGCCCAAAAAAAAGCTCTAGTTGGAGGAACATTAATCGATGGGTTTGGTAATTCTCCAATAATTGATAGTGTTATTTTAATTGATGGAGAATCAATTCTGGAAATAGGGACAGTAGAGACTTTAAATATACCTGAAGATTATGAAGTAATTAGTACAGAGGGGATGTCTGTACTCCCTGGACTTTGGGATATGCATGTTCACTTAATGATAAACGGTCACTCAGATTATGATTATTGGGATGAGACATATCCACAATTGTTTCAAGATGTAATTATGCCTTCATCTGCTTACCAATTATTGATGGCAGGAGTAACAAGTGCAAGAGATCTTGGGGGTCCACTAAAAGAGAGTATTGATGTGCGAGATAAAATTAATTCAGGAGAAATACCTGGACCAACAATGTATGTAAGTGGCCCATTTATTCAAAAAAAACCATACCCTGGCACTGAGTTATTTAGATGGGGTGTTAGCGGTGAGAAAGATGCAAGAAAGAAAATAAGAATTTTAGCAGACGCAGGTGTTGATTGTATAAAATTAATTGACCAAGATCAGATGACATATGAAGAGTTATATGCAGTTGTAGATGAAGCGCATAAACATAACCTTAAAGTTATAGCTCATTCACATCGACCTGAAGAAATAAGGCTTGGTTTAAAAGTTGGCATAGATAATTTTGAACATACTGGATTATCATCTGCTCCAAGGTATCCTAATGATGTAATGGAAATGATACGTGAAAGAACTTCTCAAATGAATATAGGTCCTTTATTTTGGACACCAACTATTGAGGGTCTTTATAACTATACAGATGTTATTAATAGTAACGAGCATCTTGATAATGATTCTTGGCACCTTGGATTACCAGATTCAATAATTGCAGATATTAAAAAGTCAATACAGAAACCAGGAGAACTTCCATACTTTCAATTAACCCCAATTAGAAAACCAACATTAAAAACTAAATTCAATCAACTTAAGAATGCTGGAGTTGTAATGTTAGTTGGAACGGATAGTGGAATACCTATGAAGTTTCATTCACAAAGTACTTGGAATGAGTTAGATGTATGGGTAAATATAATGGGTGTAGATCCATTAGATGCAATAAAATCAGCAACATATTGGCCCTCTTTCTTTATGGGAGTTTCTGATAAAGTTGGAACAATTACAGAAGGAAAACAAGCAGACATTATAGCTGTAAAGGGTAATGTTCTAAAATATATCTCCCTTTTACAAAATGTAAATTTTGTTATGAAAAAGGGAAAAATTATAAAGCAATAATTTAGCTTTTAACAATTTGTGCTATAATTTTTTGTGAGTGATCTCTAGAATTCTCAATAAACCATTTGTTTGTTTTTAATCCACCACAAATAACTCCAGCTAAAAACACACCCTTAACATTAGTCTCCATTGAATCTTCATTATAGATAGGAGTTTTAAATTTATCATTAGATATTTCTACTCCAAGTTCTTTTAATATATCATAGTTGGGTTGATATCCAGTCATTGCTAATACAAAATCATTATCAATCTCATTAGTCTCATCTTTAGTTCTAATAATCACTGATTTATCTTTTATTTCTATTATTTCAGATTCATAAAAAACATTAATTTCTTTGTTCTCAATTCTATTGATGATATCAGGTCTTACCCAATATTTTATATTTTCACCTATTTGTTTCTCACGAATTATCATAGTCACACTATTTGCTCCTTTTCTGTATGTATCTAGGGCAACATCAACAGCAGAATTTCCTGCACCTATAATAGCAATATTCATTTTGTAATATGGGTGGGATTCGTTGTAGTAATGTAAGACTTTATCAAGTTCTTCTCCAGGAACATTAAGTAAATATGGGATATCATAGAACCCTGTACAGATAATTACTTTTTTTGAATTCAGAGTTCCATTTTGAGTTTTTAATTCAAAATGAGAGTCTTTATTAGAAACTTGATGCACTTCATTGTAAAGATTTAGATTTAGTTTCCAAGCGTCACAAACTCTTCTATAATATTCTAAGGCTTCTGTTCTTGTTGGTTTTACATTATGAGATATGAAAGGAATCTCTCCAATTTCAAGTTTATCTGAAGTAGAAAAAAAGGTAGTATTGACAGGGTAATTATAAATTGAATTAACAAGCATTCCTTTGTCAATTATTTCGTAGTCTAAACCACTTTTCTTTGCTTCTATTCCACAAGCAAGACCAATTGGTCCAGCACCAATAATTATTAAGTCTTTCATAATATAAGTATGAACAAATTTATTTAATTTTGCTTACTAATCTTAATTTCTACCATTGAATAATTTAGTAATTATTGGGCATCCAGATAAAAATTCTTTTTGCCATAATGGAATCTTTAAAACTATTTCAAAGATTCTAAATGATCATCCAAATCAAAAAATCGAGACAATAGATCTCTATGAAGATAAACTTCATAGAGATAAAAAAGAATTAGTAGAGAAATATAAAAATCTTGTAACGTGGTCAGATCGAATTTATTTTATATCTCCTGTCTGGTGGTTTAGACTAACACCCAAAATGGAAACCTTCTTTGATGAAGTTTTTACTCCAGGTTTTGCATACGAGTTTGTAAACATCACTAAAACTTATGCATATCCAAGATCATTTCTAAAAAAGAAAAAAATAAGATGTTATTTAACCCATGGAGCTCCTGCATTGCCAGTTAAAACGATGTATTTAAACTCAGTAAAACTAAGACTAGTGCTAGGTGTATTTACTTTTGTATTTGGCTGGGGTGGTAATTGGAGTAATACTAAACAATTTTGGTCAGTTCCATTTGTGTCAGAAAAGAAAAGACAAAGATACCTTAGAGTAGTTGAAAAAGACTTAATAAGAGATTGTAAAAAATAATATAAACTTTTGAAGATCTCTTCTTTCTAATTTTTATATAAATTGTATATATGAATAGATCTTTTTTTTTATTATTCGTTTTCTTTATTTCATGTTCTGATAGCTATACAACTAAAGAAAATCAGGATTTTATTAAAATTAAAAACAGAGGAGGTAAAACCTTAGGATACAATTCTAAATCTGGGGTAAAAATCTTAGCTATTGATAATCTTGCATTTAAAGACTTAAATAAAAATAGTGTATTAGATAAATATGAGGACTGGAGATTACCAGTTGAAGATAGAGCAAGAGACTTAGCTCAAAAATTAACAATTGAAGATATTGCAGGATTGATGCTTTATAGCTCTCATCAATCAATTCCTGGAGAAAATCAAGGATGGCGATCTTCAAAATACAGTGGTAAAACATTCGATGAAAGTGGAGCAAAACCAAGTGATTTATCTGATGAGCAAATTAAATTTATCAATGAAGATAATCTTAGGCATGTTCTGATAACAAGTGTTAAGAGTTCAACAATTGCAGCTAAATGGAGTAATAACATTCAGTCTCTTGCAGAATCAATTGGTTTTGGAATACCAGTGAATATAAGTTCTGATCCGAGACACGGAAATGACTCATATGCTGAGTTTACAGCCGGTCAAGGTGGAAGAGTATCTGCATGGCCTGGCTCTCTGGGAATATCAGCTAGCTTTGATCCTGATCTCATGGAGGAATTTGGAAGGATTGCTTCTATAGAATATAGATCTTTAGGAATAGCAACCGCTTTATCTCCCCAGATTGATCTTGCATCAGACCCGAGATGGGGAAGGTTTGAAGGAACAATGGGTGAAGATCCAGATTTAGTATCAGACCTAGCCAAATCATATGTAGACGGATTTCAATCAACTAAAACTAAAGGTTGGGGATTTAATAGTGTTAATACTATGATCAAGCATTGGCCAGGTGGTGGTTCAGGAGAAGGGGGTAGAGATGGTCATTATGGTTTTGGATCTTATGCAGTTTATCCTGGAGATAATATCGAAGAGCATATGAAAATATTTACAGAGGGTGCTTTAAACCTCAGAGGAAGTACTTTAAAAGCTTCAGCTATTATGCCTTACTATACAATTGCTGTTGGAAATGGAGAAAATGTTGGATCAGCTTATAATAGCTATCTAATAAATAATATTCTTAGAGATAAATATCAATACGATGGAGTATTATGCACAGACTGGGGAATCACAGGTGATGCATATGCAGTTGATGTGTTTTTTTCAGGAAAGAGTTTTGGAGTTGAAGATTTAACAGTTGCAGAAAGACATTATAAAGCACTAATGTCGGGGATGGATCAATTTGGTGGTAATAATGACATAATTCCCATACTTGATTCCTATAAAATTGGAGTTGAAGAAAATGGTGAAGATTATATGAGAGATAGATTTGAAAAGTCAGCTATTAGATTATTGAAAAATATTTTTAATGTTGGACTTTTTGAAAATCCTTATTTAGATTCAACTAAGTCAAATTCTGTAATTGCTTTAGAAAAATTCGATAAAATGGGAAGAGAAGCACAAAAGAAGTCAATAGTTATGTTAAAAAATGATGAAAACTCTTTACCTGTAATTACTAGAAAAAAAGTTTATCTACCTATGAGAAAAGTTCCAAAAAGTATTAATTTTTTTGGACAAGAAATTCCTGAGAGCATGGAGAATAAATTAAACATAGCAGATGTTGGAGAGTATTATGATATTGTAAAAGACCCTGCTGATGCAGATTTTGCTATAGTAAGTATTGAAAGCCCTGAAAGTGGTTATGGTTATGATAAGTCAGATATAGAAAATGGAGGAAATGGATATCTCCCTATCAGCCTGCAATATAGCCCATACACTGCAAAATTTGGAAGAGAAAAAAGTATTTCGGGAGGTAGTAAATTTGAAAATTTTAAAAATAGATCCTATAATAATAAAAGTGTAAAAACAAAAAATGAATCTGATATGGAGCTTGTCCGTGAGACTTTTAAATTAATGAACGGTAAACCTTTAATTGTAATTGTAAGAGTTAATAATCCATTAGTTTTTTCTGAAATTGAACCATTTGCTTCATCAATTTTGATTGATTTTGGTGTTGAATCAAGATCAATGTTAGAGATACTATCTGGTAAATTTGAGCCATCAGGGTTACTACCTTTTCAAATGCCAATTGATATGAAAACTGTAGAATTACAAAAAGAAGATGTTTCACGAGATATGATCCCTTATGTTGATTCAAAAGGAAATAAATATGATTTTGCTTTTGGAATGAATTGGAGTGGAGTAATTAATGATAAGAGAGTAAAAAAATACAAATAATTATTGTTACATGATTCGAGAAGCTAGGTTCTGTAATAGTAGAAAAAATAGATATTTACTTAAAAGAGAATGGGATGCCTCTAAACGATTGATTCTATATATTATGTTTAATCCGTCTCTTGCTGATGACAAACAGGATGATCCGACAATAAGAAGATTATTATCTTTTAGTAGAAAATTTAATTATGGCGGATTTTATGTAGCTAATCTATATACTCATATCACACCAAACCCGAAGATAATTGACTCTAACATTGGTGTAAAAAAAGATAATATTGAGATAATTAAGAGTCTGATAAATAAAGTTGATGATATAGTATATGCTTGGGGGAACTCATCTGTTGAGCCATTTGAATTAAAGAGTTTAATTGCTGATCCTTTATGCTTTGGAAAAAATATTAACGGATCACCTAAGCATCCTTTATATCTTTCTTCTAAATCTAAACTCATAAAATTTAGATAATAGCTATTCTAAATTTTTAAAAAATTTAATCAATGAACTTTATCATTTCATCTGCAATTAACTTATTGCCTAGATCATTTAAGTGAACACCATCATAGGTTAATAAACCAGCAGGTTCATTATTAAGATTGTTTTCTGAAACATAAGTCATAAAAATCTCTCTTAAGTCGATCAAATCAGTATTAAACTCAGTAGATAATTTTCTTATTACATCTGAAAAAGCATCTAAATCACCATTCATTTTTTCCATTGTCTTTACATCTTTAAATTGATTGACAAGTGTAAATTCTCCTGAATTCTCCCCTATAAGTGTTGGTGTACAAAGAACTATTTTTGACCCCAGCTTTTTTATATCACTGATTATTTTTCTTAAACCATTTTCGTAAAAATCGATATCAGATCCAGTACCAAAGTCATATTTATGCCAAACGTCATTAATTCCGATATAAATAAATACAATATCAGGATTTAGTTTAATGACATCATCTTTATACCTTGTAAGAAGATCAGACACTTTATCACCACTAACTCCTTTTCCAATTAATTCTACATCATCACCAATATTTTCTTTTAGCAGTGTAATAAAACCAGTTGCTTTAGGGTAAACAAAAGTATCACCAATAGGCTCAGCAACTTTCTTATCATAAAGAGCAGCTTCTGTTATTGAATCTCCTAAAAACAGAACTTTTGATGAATTAGTACAAGCTGTCATTAGAATAAAAATTAATAGTATGCATGTTTTTTTCATATAGGTCATTTCTAATAAATGTATAAATATTATATCAAATTATTAAAGATCACTATACCGCTTTTTTACTGCTAAATTGTTTTATTATCTGTTTAGAACACATATATCCTGGAGTTCCAGCTACACTTCCGCACGGGAAACTTCCAGCACCACAATAATAAATATTATCATAGTCGTAGTAAGAATAGAAGTTAGAAGACCGAGAGCTAAATGTCCTTTTATCAAAGTTTTGATCTCCAGTCATTGTTAAATGATCAATATTTCCTTTTGGAAATAAGAATGTTTCATTTAAATCTTTTGGTGTAAGAAACTTACTGTAAACTAAATCATCTGAATTTTCAATATAAGGAAGTGCTGTAGAAATAATTTTTTTCTTTATATCTTCCAAATCGTTTGCCTTCTTGTTATAACTAAGATTCTTTGTAAAGAAAATTAATTTATCAAAATTTTCCTTATTTCCCATGGTCCTTTGAGCACTTCCATCAGGATATATTTGAATAAATCCTGGAAAATAGTCTCCTGAATTTTTTAATGCATTTTGACTTGCATCTTCAAATCCTTTTAAAGTATCTGTTGAAAAAACGAACCTAAATGAATCAGAATAATTATTAGATTCTTTCCACTTGACAGGATTCTTAAAGAAAGCTGTTACCTTTCCACTAGTCCCAATTAAATTAAGATTATTTTTTTTATTCTTAAAATCATTTATAACCTTTGAGGGAGTAATAGGATCAGTTGCAAATATTAAATGATCATAATTTAATTTATAATCTTTTTCATCTTTGACAAAAGAAACAGAATTACTAAAAGCATCTACTTCATTTATTGAAGAACTTAAATGGATCTTAACCCCCAAATCAGAATTAATTTTAGTCAGAGATTCTGTTATTTTCCATATACCAGTTTTAACAAACCCCCAATATCCATCATACACTGATCCAGAATCCATTAAAGGAATAGTAAAAGCTGTTCCAGGTTCATAAATTGATGCTGGACCACTTTCAATCACCGTCATTCCCATATATAACTTTGTCTTTTCAGAAGTAAAATAGTGATCTAGAAGATCTTTTGCTGTTCCTGAAATCCATAGATTTGTAAGTTCTTTTCCGAGTATATCATTTGCTAAATCTAAAGAAGGACTAGTTGCATTTCTATATAAGTTTTGAATAAAACTTACAACCTTATTCTCATCATTTCGAAAATCATTTACACGGCCTTTTTCCCCCCAATTATTTTCAAGTTCTTTTTGAAGCTGATTATAATTCTGATAAATTTTAGTACTATGTTGATCGCCTTGAAAGTAAACAAGCTTAGGTGTCTTTGGATAAAAACCCTGAATAGTATTAATTAATCCAGTCTCTTGAAAAATGAATTTTGGCATCATTCCAAAGACTGTGGCTCCAAACGCAAAATCAATTTGTTTATTATTAATTTCAACAGAGTCCTTTATACAAGCACCACCTGTTATATTCTTTTTTTCAATAATATTAACATCATATCCCTCCTTTACAAGATAATTTGCAGCAACTAATCCATTTATTCCACTTCCAATAATGATTATTTTTTTCATATATATGATATCTAATATATTACAATTGGATAAATAATAGCAATATTAATAAGCCAAAAAAGGAGATCATTTGATCTCCTTTTAAGATGGAAAATAATAAAAAATATTATCTCATTAAGATGAAAAATATGCTTTTGTTCCATGCTCTGTAATATCTAACCCAGTCTCTTCTTCTTGCTCAGAAACTCTAAGACCTAAAGTAGATTTCACAAATAATGTAATTAGAGTAGCTCCAAATACACAGAATAAACCTACAATACCTACACTAGCAAGTTGAACCATAAATTGATCGAAAGATGCAGAAGCTCCAAAAATTCCAACTGCTAAAGTTCCCCATATCCCTGCAAATAAGTGAACTGGTATAGCTCCAACTGGATCATCAAGTTTACATTTATCTAAAAGTGCAACACCTAAAACAACTATTAGACCTCCTACAGCTCCAATAATTATTGCCTCAGTAGGTCCCATCTGGTCAGCACCAGCAGTAATACCAACTAACCCGCCTAAAACTCCATTCATAAACATAGTTATGTCTAAATTTTTATATAATAAATTAGAGAAAAAAGCAGCACCTATTCCTCCTGCAGCTGCAGCAAGACAAGTTGTAACTAGAACTAATGAAGTATTTGCTGGGTCAGCAGATAACACTGAACCTCCATTAAATCCAAACCATCCTAACCAAAGTATTAAAACCCCAGCTGCAGACAATGGGATGTTCGATCCTGGAATTGCAATTGCATTTCCATTACTATCAAATTTTCCTTTTCTGGCTCCAAGAAAATATATAATAATTAAAGCACCCCAACCTCCAACTGAGTGAACTAATGTTGAACCAGCAAAATCATAGAAACCAAGACTATAAAGGAAACCTGATCCCCATTGCCAAGAACCTACTATTGGATAAACTAGTCCAACGTAAATAAATACAATTAACATAAAAGAATTTATCTTAATTCTTTCAGCAACTGCCCCTGAAATAATTGTTCCTGCTGTAGCAGCAAACATTGCTTGAAACAAGAAGTCAGTCCAGTATGTATAACCTTCGTTATAAGCTAAGTTAGCAGCAGCTATTGAGTCAAGTCCTAGTCCTGCAAACCCAAGAATTCCATTTCCAATTATATTAAAATTTCCAGGATACATTAAATTAAATCCAATTAAACAATACACTATTATACCCATTGTAATAATGAAAAAGTTTTTAAATAATATATTGATTGTATTTTTTTGTCTAGTTAATCCAATCTCTAAAAAAGAAAATCCTAGATGCATAAAAAACACCAATGCTGCACAGAGCATCATCCAAACGTTATTTGTTGTTAATAATTCCATAATTTTTAATTAAATGATTTGTTTCCTTTCTCTGCTGTTCTAATTCTATATGCTTCTTCACATGGATAAACAAAAATTTTACCATCACCTACATTTCCTGTAGCTCCAGATTTTAAAATTGCATCTATTGTTGTATCAACAAATGAATCAGACACTATTATTGATAAACATCTCCTTTGAATATCTTTTGTGCTGTAAGATATACCTCTGTAGACTTTACCGATTTTCTCATTTCCAACTCCAGTAACATCCCAGTAGCTGAAAAAATATACTTCTGCATCATGCAGAGCATTAACGACTTCGTCAAATTTTGACTTTCTAATAATTGCTTCTATTTTTTTCATAATAGTTCAATTTAAAAACTTATTCCAAAAACTAAAAATGCAGTTTCGGCTTCAGGATTTAGTATAAATGATCCAAATACTGGTAATGAGTAATTTTCAGATATTTGAATTTCTTTAGATCCACTAAAAGACATATTCACAATTCCTGATCCACCATCAGCATACCATGCATTTCCTTGATCATCCCCATATCCAATAGCAATATCTACAGCACCTGTAGAAAATCCAAGCTCTACATATAAAGCTTCAACTTCTGTAAAATATCCTGCGGATAAATCTACTCCCATAATTGATGTAGAGGCAGCTAATTCTGTATAATCTCCGTCAAATAGTCCTTCTCCATCAGCATAATTTCCCCCTTCTCCCGGAAAAGTATAATTTGTAACAGTCAATGCAACTGGTCCAAAATCATATCCTAAATAAAGATCAAGTTCGTTACCTCCTCCTTTTGCACTTGTAGGAAAACTTCCCCAAACACCTGCAGTAAAATTTCCAGATCCAAGTTCCATATATGGTTGAATATGAGCTCCCGATCCAAATTGAGTTCCTCTCCACACATAAGAACTTACTATGTCAGCACCAAAGTCTTGAGAATATGAAATATTCGTTGACATTAAGGCAATAACAGTCAGTAAAGTAAACTTGTAAGCTGAAGAAAAATTGTTAATTAATTTTTTCATAGTTAGTTATTTAATATTAAGTATTCAAAACTATACTATGAAAAATGTGAATAGATGTTGTAAAACACTTATTATTTCACTTTTGTTAAAATGACATTTTTAGTAAGTTTTTTTTAAAAAAATCAAAAAAAAGTATAAGAAAATTTTTTAGATTACTAATTAGAGTAGTCTACCTGAATTAGAATCTCATTTCTTCTGTTGTAGAATTTTGTTGGAGCATCATAGGAGAGAACAAAGTGTTCGCTAAGAATATCAAGTTTAATTTTTCGGATAACTTTTATTAACTCTTCTCTATAATTTTTTTCTTTTCTATTGTTTGAATAACCAGAATATTTTATAGCGGCAAAGTATTTAGGCTCTGATATGTATGCTTCAACTTCAGTATCTTTCGGAACCGGTAATTCACTTGAAAGAAATTCTTTTGGAAGAACAAACTCCATAGTCTTATTCTCATCTGACATATAAACAGGAGTTGTCATTGCAATTTTTTCATCATTTTTATTATTACCAGAAATATATCTAAACAACTTGCCAAAATTATTATTTCTACTCTGATTAGATGATACTTTTATCATAGGAGCACTTGGGTAGTATCTTATTTCTACTTGATCAATTTGATCTACCACTTTATATTCCTGAGTCTCATATTTTTGTGACATAACCAGTTTGGGGTTTAATAATAAGAATGTAATTAATATTAAATATCTAGCCATAATAAATATTATTTATTTAAGAAGTCTTCGTTTAAGATTTTTCGAAGATAAAAAATAAACATGTCACAATTATGTTTATTAAATGTTAAAGGTGGCTTAATTTTAATAACATTATTTTTTGGACCATCAACACTTGAAAGAATTCCAAATTGTTTTAAACGATTAATAATATATATACTTTCTTCATGTAAAGCATTCATTTCTTTATCAATAAATTCAACTCCAAGAAATAAACCTTGCCCTCTAACATCACCTATTATATCATACTGACTAGATAGTTTTTTAAGTTCTTTTTTAAAATATTCTCCAATATGTTGAGCATTCTTCTGAAGCTTTTCACTTTTCACATATCTTAGAACCTCAGTTCCAATGGAGCATGAAACAGGGTTGCCACCAAAAGTATTAAAAAACTCCATTCCATTTGCAAAACTATTAGCCACTTCTTTTGTACAAACTACGGCACCAATTGGATGGCCGTTGCCTAATGGCTTACCAATTGTAATAATATCTGGTATAACATTATGAAATTGGAAACCCCAAAACGATTTTCCGAGTCTTCCTAAACCAACTTGAACTTCATCAGAAATACAAATACCTCCATTTTCTTTAATCAGTTTATAAGAATCCCTAAGAAAGTTTTTGGGTAATTCAACTTGGCCTCCACAACTTAAAATGGGTTCAATTATTAAACCACCTAAACCTCTTTTTTTTGATATAATATTATCTATAGCATTCTTAACTTCGTTTACATATTTTTTTGATGCTTTAGCTCCTTTATACTTTCCATTAAACTCATTTGGAATTGGAATAACATGGGTGTTTTCAGGAGCTCCACTTCCACCTTTTCCATCAAACTTATAGGATGAAATATCAACACAAATATTTGTGTTTCCATGATAGCCATGCTCAGAAACAATAATATCTTTTTGTCCAGTATGAGATTTCATCATTCTTATAGCTAACTCATTAGCTTCACTTCCAGAATTAACAAAATGAACAACACATAGCTCTTTTGGAAGTGAACTGAGTAGCTCTTCTGAAAGCTCATTGATATTCTTATGTAAATATCTTGAATTAGTATTTAAGATAGACATTTGACTTTTTCCTTTTGCAACAACTGATGGATTTTCATGCCCTACGTGAGCTACATTATTTACTGTATCTAGATATTTTCTACCATTTTTATCAATAAGGTAGACACCTTCACCTCTAACAACATGAATAGGTTCTTCGTAATGAAGCTTAAGACTCTTCCCAAGATGTTTATTCCTATATTTCAGGAGCTCCTTATTTGTTTCAAATATTTTAACTGCTAATTCTTTAGACTTAAATAATAAATTTGGATCTGGACACAAATCCTTCCATACATCAATTTGATTATAAAAACATACCCCTGGATAGTCTGTTTCATAATCAAGCATTGAAAGCATTATTTGAAAATGAAGGTGAGTAGCCCAGTTACCATTTTCCGGATAATTTGCTATCTCCGCTATAACATCCCCCTTTTTTACTTTGCTACCTACTTTATTTTTTAGTACACTATCAACAGTATTGTGTCCATATAAAGTATAAAACTCCATATCTTCAGTAGTATGTTTAAGAATTATAAGCCCACCATATTCTTTGTGACCTTTATCATTAACCGCTGTGAGAACTTCACCGTCAAACATAGCACAAACTTTTGTTTTTGGTGGAATCCAAAAATCTAATCCTAGATGGACAGTTCTACTTTCAGACCCATAATTCCCTATTTTTTCATAGTTATTAGAAGTATAAATTGAGCGAGGCTCAAGATATCCACCAGCTATAATTTTATCAGAATTTTTTTTTTGAAGACATTCAATTTTAAATTGAAAAACATCCAAGTCCTCTATCTCATTTCTTCCCCCAATCCATTCACTTCCTATACTTAGATCTATTTTAAAAAACTTATTTTTATTTATTCCTGGAAATAAGTCGGTTATAGAGAATTTTTTGTTCTTAGTCCATTTAGTAAACTTACTTTTGTTTTGATGTGCATCTAAATTACATGCTTTTCTAAATGAATAATATGCATATTCAGAGTTTATTTTTGACCATTTTTTTAATAGATTCCATGCAGGTTTTTCACTTATTAATAAATATTCATTTTCAGGCTCTTCGATTTTGTTAATTAATGACTTTGTAACTGAAATTACAAGCCTTACAGCAATCAAATTATATAATAATTTTAACTCTTCATCACTAATAATTGATATACTATTATTACCATTAATTATTTCACAACATGCAGCTAGGGGATCATTTACATTCATGATTCCATACGAACATGTAATTGCTAGATCATTAATTGTTTGAGAAAAAACAGAATCTCCAAAATCAATAATTGAATTAATGGTTGGCTTTAATAAATCATTTGATACAATAATATTGTTGTCATTTATATCATTATGTATTATGGATTTTTTTAGTTTTTTATAGATTGGAAGGTTGTTTTTGAAACTCTTTATTATGTTGAGAACTATTTCTCTTTTATTAATATCAAACTTTTCTATATGTTCTTCAACCCACAAGCAATTTGAAATATCCCAATCTATCTTTCTTTTTGAAAAAGAGTGATTGAAATTATTAAGTGAATTAGATAGAATTGCAGATTTAACACCTAATTGTCTTCGTAAGGATTCTTCAATAGGATTAACAGAGCTCCATAGTCTTCCATCAATCCAAGATATTAATCTAACGCATCTGTCATTTCCAAAACTGTCTTTAAAAACACAAAATTTTTTATTATCTACAGTTGATATATTAAATGCTAACTCAATTTTACAATCCGTATTTAAATGATCTAATAATTTTATTTGATAATCAATATAATCTTTATCAAAATTAGGTCTAGATATTTTAAGTAAATAATTATTAGCATTTGATGATTGAATTTTATAATTAAAATCTATCTCACCATCAAGTTTTTCAACCGAACCTTTAATGTTATAGTTAAGTTCAATTACTTTTATAATTTCCTTAATAGATATTTTGTACTTCTTTAGACTCATTCAATTGATTACTCAAAGTATCTATGAATAATAGACTTTGACATTTAATTTAATGTTCGTAAATTATAAAAATGGAATGGTATTTAAAAGTAATTAATTCTTATTCTGATTTCAGTGGAAGATCTAGAAGAAAAGAATACTGGATGTTTTTTTTAATAAACTCAATTTTTAGTATAATAGGTTTTTACCTAGACAATATCTTAGGAACAGCATGGGCTATAGGTTATGGACCTATTTATGTTGGATATGGACTAGCAGTTCTAATCCCTTCACTTGCAGTTGCAATAAGAAGACTTCATGATGTTGGTAAATCAGGATGGTACTATTTGCTTGTCTTGCTCCCTATTATTGGACCAATTTGGCTTATCGTTCTTTTTGCTTCAGAAGGAGAACAAGGAGATAATAGATTTGGATCGAATCCTAAGAATGATAATTTTGAGAATAGAGATTATTAATATCTAATATTATGGTGCAGGATTTGGAATTTTTTCATTAACTGAATTTATTTCAGAAAGAATCTCTTTAGACAATTTAATATTAATACTGTTTATGTTTTCTTTAAGTTGATCCATAGATGTAGCCCCTATTATATTACTTGTTACAAAAGGCCTATCATTGACAAATGCTAATGACATTTCAGCTAGACTTAAATTATGTTTTTTAGCAATTTCGTAATATAGGTCTGTTGCCTTAAAACAGTTTTCATTGCTAAACCTTGCTAAGTTTGAGAATAATTTTAATCTACTATTATCAGGCATCAACCCATTTCTATATTTACCAGACAACACTCCAAAACCAAGAGGAGAATAAGCAAGAAGTCCAACATTTTCTCTTTTACATATTTCAGCACTTCCAACCTCAAACAATCTATTTAAAAGAGAGTAAGGATTTTGAATTGTAATCATTTTTGGAAGTCCTTTTTTTGAATATTCAAGGTATTTCATTATACCCCAAGAGTTTTCATTGGACAGTCCTATATGCCTAACTTTTCCTGAGTCAACTATCTTTTTTAGAGTTTCTAAATTTTCTTTAAAGTTATCTTCCCAGCCATCGTTTATGTATTCAAATCCTCTTTTACCAAAATAATTTGTTGCTCTATCTGGCCAATGGAGTTGATATAAATCTAGATAATCAGTCTTTAATCTTTTAAGACTTCCGTTAACTGCTTCCACTATGGAGTTTCCCTTATAACCTGTCTTTCTAATATGAGCAGTGTAATCTCCTGGGCCAGCAATTTTTGAGGCCAAAATAATTTTATCTCTAGAATTTCTAGATGTAATCCAATTACCTATAATCTTTTCTGTATCAGCATACCTTTCAGGAGTTGCGGGAACAGGATATAATTCTGCTGTATCAAAAAAATTGACACCTTGATCTATACTATAATCCATTTGCTCAAAAGCCTCTTCATCTGAATTTTGCCTTCCCCATGTCATAGTTCCGAGACATATTTTACTTACCTTAATATCCGTTCCAGGTAGTTTATTGTATTCCATAAATTATATTTAGTTTATTTTGAATAGAAGCTGCAAAATATAAAATTCTGAGTTGTTTCAAAAGGAGTTGTATGATTTATAAACTCAAACTTTTTAAGAGTCATATCTCCTTCAAATAATTTAACTAATGAGTTTTTGTCATATTGAGTTACATCAAGACCACTACATTTTTTTGGACCTGATGTTGAAAAAGTTCCAACTATAAAATTTTCAGAATATGACTTAACATTTTTAGTATATCTATTGATTTCATCTTTAGATGTCAAAAAATGAAACACTGCTCTGTCATGCCATAAAACATAATTTCTATTAGGTTTAAAATTATTTATATCACAAACTATCCAATTTACTTTAGTAGACTTTTCACCTAATCGCTCCTTAGTTTTATTAATTGCATTCTCTGAGATATCAAGAACAGAAATATTAGTATAGCCTTTGTTTAAAAGGAAGTCCACAAATTTACTCTCACCTCCACCAATATCAATTATAGGATCTGATTTTTCAATTTTAAAGTCGTTAAAAAATTCTATTGAAGTTGTTGGAATTTCTTGGGTCCAAGAAACTTCTTGTGGACCTTTTTCTTTGTAAATATTTTCCCAGTGAGATTTATTCGACATTTTTTAAATGTACAAAAAGTAGTGCTAAATAATGTGTATTTTGCATACCATTAATCTTAATTCTAAAGTGATTAAAAATAAATTAAAAAGACAAATGGGGCTGTTATTAATAACAGCAACTGGAATATGCTCTATGATGGGAGCATCAATAAATGTTATTCCTTTTATGATTCAAAAGAATGTTCCTGGAATCGGTCCTTATGTCGTACCGGCATTTTTGTTTGCTGCAATTCCTGCTGTATTTGCTGCATTTGCATATGCTATCTTATCCTCGGCAATGCCAAGGGCAGGCGGAAGTTATCTTTATGCAAGTAGAGGCCTAAATCCATATCTTGGATTTATAGCAAGCTTTTCTCAATGGTTTGGTTTATCAATAGTAATAGGTGTTATTTCTTACATAATTATTCCTTTTATTCGTGATGTTTTTTTCAATTTAGGATATAATAATATTTCTGATTTTTTAGAGATAGGATCAGTAAGATTGATTTTATCACTATTTCTGATATGGATTTTTGTTTTAGTAAATATAATTGGAGGAAAGCTTTACAGAAATACTTTGATACCTATGCTTATAATTATGTTTGTTCTTGGAAGTATAGTGATAGTTTCCGGTATAATTTACGATCAAAATGATTTTATTACTTCTTTGAATATCCTAGAAAACAGAGTTATTGAGCCAGCTAAAGAAACAGCATTTGATTGGAAAATTTTTTTAACTGCATCAACCTTAATGTTTTCTAGTTTTATAGGTTTTGATGCAATTGCACAAACTGGAAATGAAGCAAAAGATCCAACCAAAAATATTCCTAAAGCAATTTTACTTGCTATTTTTGTAGTGTCATTATACTATATCTTATTTACAATTTCAGTATATAATATTGTGCCCTGGAATTTTGTAGCAGATGAATCTATTCTTAAAGATATTACTGCACCAGGTCTTTTAAGCTATGTTTTGCCTCCACTATGGGGAACACTAATAATACTTGGAGCAGCAATTGCACTTATTAATGATTTGCCTGCAATGATATTATCAGTTTCAAGATTAATGTTTGCATGGGCTAAGGATCATATATTTCCAAATAAAGTAGCTTCAATTCATTCAAAGTTTAACACACCTTACATAGCAATTATTCTTGTTGGAGTTGTTGCAAGTATAGGTGCTATTGGATCTCATTTTGCAGGAGATTTTTTCCTCGGGATTGATATCATGGTTACCTCTATGATGATCAATTTCTTATTGATGTGTGTCACTGTTATTTCTATTTCAAAAGTAAACCCAAATCTATTTACAAGTATAACCACTATTAAGAATAGAGCATATCAGCTTTTTATTGGTTATTTCGGGGGAATTATAATTTTAATGTTTTTAATCATCCATACATACAAGGATTTATCTTCAAGTGTAGAAGAGTGGTATTTTCACTCTACTTATATTTATTTAATTGTTATGATCATTGCAAGTTTATATTTCATATTTAGATGGAAAAAAATAAATATCAATACATTTAAAAATCTACCAACTGAATAGCAATGGATAATTTCATTAAACTATCAGATAGTAATATTGTGCCGAGAGTTCTTATTGGTTTATGGCAAATAGCTGATATGGAAAAAAGTGGTAATATTTTGGACCCAAATAAGATTTCAAAATTTATGAATATATATGCAGATAATGGGTTTACATCTTTTGATATGGCCGATCATTATGGATCTAGTGAAATAATTTCAGGTGTTTTTAAGAATAATTATAAAAACTCTAACAAAATAAATTTATTTACAAAGTGGGTTCCAAAACCAGGAAAAATCTCAAAAAAATCTACTAGTGAAGCTGTTAATACTGCATTAAAAAGAATGAATCAGAATCAAATTGATTTAATGCAATTTCATGCATGGCACTATCAAGATCCTAACTGGCTTGATGCATTGAGCTATCTAAATGAATTAAGAATAGAGGGTAAAATAAAAGATATTGGGGTTACAAATTTTGACACTATACATTTGAGGATAGCTTTAACATCAGGTATACCAATTGTATCAAATCAAATTTGTTATTCATTATTAGATAGAAGAGCTGGTCTTAATATGTCTAAGTTATGCAATGAATTTAATATTAAACTATTTGCATTTGGGACATTAGCTGGAGGGTTTTTATCAAACAAGTGGTTGGGTAAATCTGAACCCAAAATCGATAGTAAACTTAATTGGTCGCAAATGAAATATAAAAGATTTATTGATATTACAGGTGGGTGGAATGTATTTCAAAAACTTTTAGTTCAATTAGACACAATTGCAATTAAAAATAATACATCTATAGCAAATATTTCTAGTAGATATATTCTTGAAGATTCTAATGTTGCATCTGTTATTATTGGTGCTAGATTAGGGGAGAATAATCATGTCCAAGATCACAAAAAACTATTAGATATTAATCTCTCCCTAGATGAAAAAGAATTAATTTCTAAATCATTAAATTTATTAAAAAGAGTACCGGGTGATTGTGGAGATGAATACAGGAAATCTCCATACTTAACTGCATCAGGTGACTTAAGTCATCATCTTGACTCAATACCTAATGTATACAAGGTTAATAAAATTAATAATATGAGAAAAAACATCTCAAGTAAGACTGATTGGGAAAAAATGGCAAGCTATTCAAGAGCAGTCAAATACGGAAATAGAATAATTGTGTCCGGCACAACTTCAACTCATGAAAATAAAGTAATTGGAGAAGGAGATCCAATAGCTCAAACAGATTTCATTATTGATAAAATTGAAGCTTCAATTTCTTCTTTGGGGGGAAAATTATCTGATGTCGTTAGGACAAGAGTTTTTGTAAAAAATATAGAAGATTGGAAAAAAATTGCTGAAACTCATGGAAAGAGATTTAAGGATATTAATCCAGCTAATACTTTAGTTCAAGCAAAATTAGTGGGGGATAAATACCTAGTTGAAATTGAAGCTGAGGCTATAGTTAAAGAATAAAATATGTTTTCAATAAATATAGATAGTGATATTATTTCTGAAATCAAAGAACTTGATATAGATCTTTTAATCCCTCATGAAGAAGTGCTTTTAAATAAGAAGGATATTTTAAAAAACAACCTTAAGTATAATAATAACGATATAATTATATCAACTATAATAATTTGTAATGAGTCTAACTTAATAATTGATGGACATCATAGATACACTGCTCTTAAAGAGTTAGGATATAAAAAAATTCCAGTAACCCTTATTAATTATTTCTCAAATTCAATTATAACTGATGACAATGATAGTCTTTCAAAAATGGAGATAATAAATAATTCAGTTAGTAAAAAACTATATAGCCCTAAGACTACTAAACATTTAGTTTATTGTAACAATAATAAAAGTTGGTTTCCAATTACACTTTTATCCTCACTTTATTTAATAAAATCTATCAAAATTTAGTTTTCTTCAGTAGTTAAAAAAATTAAATAGTTAAAATGGTTTTTTATCACTTCGTTTGCAGAAGACCTTATTTTTTTAGCAGATAATTTATTAATTTCATCTTTCATTGATAAAGCCTTTGACTTAATTGCATCTTTTAGATCTTCCTCGTTTATAAGTGAATTAATTTTTTTTGTAAAACTTATTTGAAGGTTTCTTTCTATCTGGTTACTTGGATTAATTTTTTCAAAAATTGATTTATATAATCTGTTAAAAAGCTCATTATATTCTAATCCATCTCCAACCAATGAATTACTTGAAGATAACATTCTATTTAGTCTGTTAATTGATAATAGAGAGTTGATTGATCGATCATGCATATTTTCAATCTTGTATAGCCCATCTGAGTTATTTATTTGTGAAATTATACTTTTATCTAAAAGCCATAATGGTGCATTCCACAATTCAGAATCTAAAAAACTTAGTGCACGAATTTGCTCTTCTTTATCAACATTCTTATATGTAAAAGATCCGTCCTGATTTGTATTTATAAGCGTCTCATTAACACCTCCAACAATGCCTATTACATGAAAAACATATCTTCTATAAACTCCAAGTAGTTCATCATATAATTCCTCAAGATCCCCATAATCTTTATTTGGAGCATATGTCCAATCAGTCAAGTTTTTAGCAACTATTTTTAAATTCTTTATTCCATAATAGCTAGCTTTTACAGGATCGTCTCCAATATTTTCAGTTTGGGAGTTAGGATCACTTCGTGATGATCCAAACATATAAATTGGATTCAAGCTTTTTTGATCAACAATTTTTGAGAGGATCTCCTTTTCTTCATTTACAGATTTTCCAGGATAATACCTATAACCCCATTCTATTGAGTAATCATCATAAGGACCCAGCTGCCTCACAAATCTTATATTTTTATCACCAGGTTGAGCAATGTAATTGTATCTAGCATAATCCATAATAGTTGTTGCAATACCCATTTTTTGAGTAAATTTTCCTGATCTAAGAGAGTCAACAGGATATGCACTACTAGCTTTCATATTGTGTGGTAAACCAAGTGCATGTCCAATCTCGTGAGATATTACTCTTCTCATCATTTCCCCAATTTCTTTTTCTGGTGTATCCAAGGTTCTTGCAGATGGATTAGCTGCGCCAGTCTCAAGTAAATACCTATTTCTATATGATCGTAAATGATTATGATACCAAATTATATCACTCTCTAAAATTTCTCCTGTTCTAGGATCAGAAACACTAGGTCCGGTTGCATTTCTTGTTTCTGAAGCAACGTATCTAACTGTTGAGTATCTTATATCCTCTGGACTAAAATTAGGATCTTCTTCTTTTGTTGGTGGATTTTTTGCAACAATTACATTTTTGAATCCAGCTTTTTCAAATACACTATTCCAATCTTCAATACCCATAATAAAGTATGGTCTCCATTTTTTTGGTGTCGCAGGATCTAGATAATATATAATCTGTTTTTTAGGCTCAACTAATTCACCATTTATATATGCTTCTTCATCTTTTGGCTCAAGTCTCCATCTTCTAACTAGTTTAAAAGAATCAGATTTTAATGCACTTGAACTATAGTCAACTTTATTAACTGTAAACCAACCAACCCTATGATCAAAGTGTCTTATTTTCATCTTTTCACTAGGCAAAAGAATAAATGAATGATTAATCTGAAAACTAAAAGTTTTAGTTCTATTCATCCTTGGAGGCTTATTTGTGTTAAAAGTTAAAGTGGCAAGAATTTCAATATTTTCAGGAAAACTTCTCGCTGAATCTATACTGCTTCTTTTTTTATCTACACTGCCAATTTTATATTGATCTTTTATCCTAGAGTTGATAATATTGAAACCAGGTGAATCATTTAAAAAATAATCAGATATATCTATTAGGTATGAATCCTTATCATTGTTCTTTATTTCAAAACTTGCAAGTATGGGAGAAAAATTATTTTCTGTAACACTAAGGCTAATTGGATCTTGAGAATCAGCAATATTATTATATGATAATTGTTTTATGTCTAGTTTATTGTTTTTTTTGAAAAAGCTGATCACTTGCTCCGATGTTTTCGACCCAGCATTTATATAGGGTGAATAACCTGAAGGAACTTGAGCAAGTCTGGTTACAACTAATATTTCTTTACCTAAAATTTCCTCGGGAACTTCAAAAAATATTTTGTTATTTTCTGTATAAGAATTGAGAATGCCTTTAGACATCTTCATGTCCTTAGTCAATGAATCAATACTTTTTTTTTGACTATTTAACGAAATTGAAAAAAATAGGACAACCGAAATTAATAAATACTTCTTCATACATTAAGTTTATAACTAATATATAAAGTTTCAATCAGTTTTCGCTATTTATTAATAAGGCATGTATTTCAATTAGTTACCTACTTTTGTAAATAACCAAGCTTGGTCTGAATTAGGCTTTTTAACCACTAGGGTTTCTTTACCTAGAAAATATTCTAAGATATATTCTTCACCTGTATCAGTTCTTAGTACGCTTAAATTATTTTCACCAATCACTAATTCTCCCTTTGCAATAATATCAGAATTAGATGTTCTTGTAAAAGTATTATCGGTTTGAATTAATAAAATTTCACTATCTGTATTAAGCCAATAACCATATATTTTAGGATTAGTTTCACTTGCTGATATTGTAGAGGAACTTAATAAAATTATTAAGGAAAATAGAATTTTTTTCATGCTCATATTTTTGGGTTTTAAATTTTTTGCAAAGGTAATCTAATTTGAAATAATTTTCATGTCTAATGGTTAATAAATTTTAAAGAGATTATTATTTAATTTCAGATTTTTTGGATCTTAAAATAACATAAGTAAAATATATAAACCCTATAATAATTGAAGCTAAACCTATGTAGTGTGAAATTTCAGGATTCGCTCCCTCAAATGTTCCATTAATTCTTCCCAATATTGTTATTGCCATTACAATTCCAACATAGTAGAAATATATTAAATGGTAAATAAGATTCTTTATTTTAGTTATTATGAAAGGGTAAATTAAAATCATCAAATATGCTATAAATCCCCCTGTTAATCTAACGGGAATTATAGGTAAATCATTTAGATAAACTGATAGCGATAAATAAATAAAATGGATATAGTGAAGAAAGCAAAATACAATAATACTATTCTTAAGTTTTGTCTCTGATTTTCTTTTTACAAATGAGAAAGTAAAATGATAGAAACATATAAGATAAATAACTAAAGATAGTCTACCTGAATACCTAGCGGAAAGTCTAAAAGTTTCTCCCCAATTATCAACTATTAAGTAAGATACTCCAAATATGACTAGCTCAAAAAGTAATCCAATAATTAATAACTTTTTTAGACTTGACTCGAGTTTCATTATTTAATCTTACTAAATGTTAATCCAGCTTTTGAGATAAGTCTATTAAGTATGTGGTCGCCCATAGCATAAGAGGGAGTTAAGACACCAAACTTATCTTCTAGATTGTCTTTAGCTATGCATACTGCACTTTCAGCTAACATTTTAGAAGTTGATCCGTATCCTGGATCTCTATCTCCAGTCACCTTAAAAACTGATGCATTTGATTCTTCATCAAAGACAAAAAATCTAGAGCTAAAATAACCACTTTCTCTTTCTTTTTTGTTTGGCCCATCACCTGGTTTAGGAACAAAAAAACTAGAAATTTTATTTAATAATGATCCAGGTTTTGCAGCTAGGAAAATCAAAGGTATTGATAGCATTATTCCATTTAATCTTCCTTTAATTCCTTGACCTGTCATAATTGACTCGTCATATTTAAATCCTTTTCCATACTTGTATTTGCTTAATGCATTACTTCTTCTAACTATTCTAGTGTTTATTCCAGCCATTAAGAAAGGAGCAATCCAACTCTTAATTTCTGAATCATAAACCACTGATGATAAATCTCTTTTGTCATTACCTTTTTGTTCACCTACAGGATTTAACCCATATGGATTAGTTAAACTCTTTCTAACCTCTCTATCTAAAGAAGCTTCTTTGATTATATTTTGCATGCTAGCATAAGTTCCTCCACTGTAACCACCCTTAGTACCAGTAACTCTCATTTTTATTTTAAGATTCTTTTTTGAAAGATTTTTATTTATAAAATAAACACCCATATCTGATGGGATTGAGTCATAGCCGCAGCTGTTTACAATCTTTACATTATTATCTATTGCTTTGTCATGATATAGATCAATCATTTTTCTAATCCACTGAGCTTCTCCAGCTAGGTCACAATAATTGGTGCCATTATTTACACATGACTTCACAAGTAAAGATCCATATTTTGCATATGGGCCAACTGTACTGCAAACAACATTAGTTTTTTTTACCATTTCAACTAAACTGGACTCATCGAAGCTATCAGCTAAAATTATAGGAATGTTTTCATCAAGATAGTTTTCTCTTACTGTATTAAGTTTTTCTTTATCTCTTCCTGCAATAGCCCATTTTAAATCTTTATAATTATAGTTCTTATATAGATATTCAGCAACTAATCTTCCAGTAAAACCAGATGCTCCCCATATGACTATATCATAATCTCTTTTATTTTTCATAATATATAATTTAGAGTCGACTTATTTGAAACTTGGTTAAAATTAAAAGAATATTTACCTTATAAATAAAAAAATCAAAAAATGTATCAAAAATTTTTTTTAATAATTCTCTCATTTTTCTTTATAAGCTGTTATTCAGGCTCTTATGATATTGTAATTAAAAATGGTCAAATTTTTGATGGATCAGGAGGCGATAGTCAATTGGCAGATATTGCAATTATTGGAAATACAATAGTCAAGGTTGGTGTAGTTAATTCAAAAAATTCAGCTAGAATTATTGATGCTTCTGGCCTAATTGTTTCTCCAGGATTCATTGATACACATGCTCACCTAGATCCTATGAGTAATTTAATTAAACTTTCAGACGGAGAGAGTCATGTTAGACAAGGAGTAACAACGAGTTTTGGTGGTCCTGATGGAAGAGGTGTTCCTCTCAAATATAGTTTTACACAATTCCTAGATACAATTGAAACTGTAGGTGTTGGTATGAATGTAGGTTTTTTAACAGGTCATAATAAAATAAGAAGATTAGTAATGAATCTTGATAACAGAGAACCAACAGATGTTGAGTTACAAAAAATGAAAAAATTGGCTAGTAAGGCTATGGATGAGGGTGCTTTTGGCATTTCAACAGGATTAAAATACCTTCCAGGAAATTTCTCAAAGGTTGAAGAGGTTATTGAAATATCTAAAGAGATATCAAAAAAAGGAGGTGTTTATACAACGCATTTAAGAGATGAGGGATTGAAAATAATAGATGCTGTCAATGAGGCGATACAGATATCAAAAGAGGCAGATATAAGCGTTGTATTAACTCACCATAAAGTAATTGGAAAACCTATGTGGGGTAAAAGTGAAATCACACTGTCGCTTATTGATTCAGCGAGACAAAAAGGAATTAAAATCATGGCAGATCAGTATCCGTATAGTGCAAGTCATACCGGTATTAATGTATTAATTCCTACTTGGGCTAGAGCTGGAGGTAGTGAAGAATTTAAAAAAAGAGTATCTGATCAAAAAATAAGAAAAAATATTGAAGAAGAAATAGTCTTCAATATTTTAAATGATAGAGGTGGAAATGATTTAAATAGAGTTCAATTCTCAAGAGTAAGTTGGAATCCAGATCTTGAAGGAAGAACTCTTAAAGATTGGGCATTAATGAAAGGTTTGGAACCCACCGTAGAAAATGGAGCTAAACTTGTGATTGAAGCTGAATTAAATGGAGGAGCAGGATGTATTTTTCATGCTATGGATGAATCAGATGTAAAAAATATAATGAAATACCCTCATACTATGATTGCATCAGATGGAAGATTATCTGAACCAGGAGTTGGACACCCACATCCCAGAGCTTATGGAACTTTTCCGAGAGTTTTAGGAAAGTATGTAAGAGAGGATAAAGTAATTGAATTAAGTGAGGCTATATATAAAATGACATATCTTCCAGCTAAGGCTTTTGGAATAAATGATAGAGGTTTGATAAAAAAAGGCATGAAAGCAGACATTACGATTTTTGATAAAAATACAGTGAAAGATAATGCCACTTTTACATCACCTCATCAGTATCCAGATGGAATTAAATTCGTTTTAGTAAATGGAAAACTAGCTGTGGATGATTTTAATTTTATGAAACTTAAGGCTGGTGAAGTTTTAAGAAAAAACATAAAACCTTAACTAGGAACCCATTCATAAAAATTAGATAAGTCATTAATTTTAAAACCTGTTTTTGGATATAAACTGTTACCTATTTTATTTGACTTTTCAGTTTCAAGCATCATCCCGCATGCGCCTGACTCTAAAACAAGTTCTTTTGCCCTATCAATTAGAAGTTTTGAATAGCCCTTACCTCTAAATTCACTATCAATAAATAAATCATTTAAAAGCCAATATTTACTAACTCTTACAGATGAAAAAAGTGGATATAATTGAACAAAACCTGTTAAAATATTATTGACTTCACAAATAAACATTTTAGAGTCTTTGTTACTAATTCTACTTTCTAGAAATTTTTTTGAAATATCAATATTTGATTCTTTTCCATAGAATATTCTATATGAATTAAAAAGTATTGATAGTTGATCTAAATCTGATGTCTTAACTTCTCTAATATTCATTTGTCTTTAATTTAGTTTTAATAAATTTATAAATTCTTATGAGCAAGTTAAAGTCATATCTAATTGTAAGCTATTTTTTAGGATTAGTTTTCTTTTTAATTCACAGCTTTGACTTTGAGTTATTTATTCTTATTGATCCTTTGACGATTGTTTTAATTCTGAATGTACCGTCTTTATTAGTTGGATATTTATTTTATTTAATTAGAAAAAAATTATTCTGGATTTTCTATACATTAATTTTTATAATAATAACTAGCTTATTCACAGCATGGTCTATAATTGAAATATATACTGGGGGAGATTGGGGTAAGATTTTGTAGCATTAATCTAGATCCTTGATTATTATATTCTTAAACTCAATTGGATGACCTTCTGATTGAAGAGATATATATCCATCTTTTAAAGGAGCTCCAACTTTATCATTGAAGTTATCTGACAAATATGTTCCTCCAAGACGAATATTAGTATATGTCATTACGGTATCTTTATCAATTATGTGGTGAACAATTGAATCTGAAAAAACAACGAACTCAACACTTACCCATTCATCTGTGTGAATTGTTTTTGAGGTTGAGTTTACACAGTGCTGCATAGCTTGGATTCCATCTATTTCAACTTCAGTTCCAGGTGAACACATATTAAGGGTTGGTCTAGTATTTGTGCCAGAGCCCCCAAGAAATTGTCCTTCAATGCTTACCGGAAACCCTTGATCTAAGAACATTTGATTTGGATGTTCTGAATGTAGCATAACACCACTATTCTTATAATTCCAAGCATCATTCTCGTTTGTAAATGAATTTACATGTTCGCCATAAAATCTATAATCAAGTTTTAAATGATAATTTTTAAATTTCTTATTAGTGTAAAAAATATGTCCAAAATTTTTATCAAATGAATCATATTCATCGTAGTTGACTCTAATTGTTCCATTTCCTACACTAAATGTATTTTTATAATTATCATTGAATTCAAACCCTGAGATTTTCATTTCCCATCCGTCGAGACTTTCTCCATCAAAAAGACTAACCCAATCATTTTGATTACTCCCACAGCCTATAAAAAACAAAGAGGATAGGCTTAATACTTTTAATAATTTTTTCATGTCTTTAATTTAATAATTTAAAATTATAATGCATCAAACTGATAACTGTATTTTACGGAGATACTTTGAGTGTTTAAGTAGTCAAACCAATCAGAATCTCTAATAAAATTAATAACTACAAATAAACCAGAATTTGCAGTTTGAAGCATTCCAAAACGAGTATTTACAGATGTAATATTTGTAACATTGTTATATTGAATTAAACTTTGTAAGTACATTTTTGGTGTAAAAGAGTAACTTAATTTTAGTCCTGTTATTACCGCATTAATATCACCATTCTCAAGTGAAAGCTTTGTATAATCAAGATTAAGGGTTGAATTAAATTTATTTCCAATTCTATAGTTTATATTATTTGAAAACAATAATCTATCACCTCCATAATACCCACCAATAACTGTTCTATTAGTATAATTTAATGCTGTATTCCTATTAGACTGAATGTATAATTGAAATTCTTGATGGTAATATTCTCCAGTTGGAATTTCAACATCTGATATTTTAAATGAGTCAAAAACTCCCTCTGAAGTGATGTTTATACCTGTATGAATTTCAAATCCAGATGGCCACACCCAATGATTGTCAATATGAGTCCAACTGGTAACCAGTCTATCTTGAAAATCAAAATAACTTCTATGTGCAACATGAGGTCTGATTTCTAATAGTGATCCAAAATCTTTAAGCCTTATTTGTTTGAATACTAAAAATTCTGGTTTCTTGAATGCAGATCTCATCAAAAAACCTACTTCAGGATTAAAGCCTTCTCCAACTTCAGTATAGCCAGCATTAATTCTCCATCCATTCCAATTATAATTCGCTGTTAGCTTAAATGAATGATCAGAGGAATTTATATTTGGACTATCACTTTTAGAGAAAAAACCAGTAATATCAGCCTTTTTGCCGAGCGCTAATTTACCATCAAGAGCGTAAACTTTATTATACGTGTTATTTGAATTACCAATCTCATTTTTACCAACATAAATCATTCCCAGAGAAGATCTTGAATTATTAAAATCATGATTAACTCTTGCTACAGAAAAATTATTTTCAAAAATATTTTGATCAGAAACTTCATCAGTTACCATATTCAGTAAACCTACATTTGTTTGACCGATTTTTCCAGAGATTCTTCCTCCTCCCTTAATTGGAACTAACTGACCTTCACCACCTATTCCAATTCTCCTACTAAAAAAGAGATCAACTTCTCCAGGACTTCCAACTGAAAATTGACCTGCATTTTCAAGAAAAAATGCTCTCTTTTCAGGAAAAAAAAGATTGAAACGATCAAGATTAACTTGTTGTTCATCTACCTCTACTTGGGCAAAATCTGTGTTATAAGTTAGATCAAGAGTTAATCCAGGAGTTAAACTGTATTTTATATCTACCCCTGAATCTAGGTCAAGAGATACATCTTTATCACTTTCAAATTTCTGATATGAAGCCTTGCTAATAGAATAAGGAATGATCTTTAAATTCTTTGGGTTTTTAAGGTCAAGACCATTTAATTTTCCTGCTATTGAAACTCTTTTTATATCAAAACCAAGAGGTAAGGAAGCCCAAAATGAAATCTCACTATTCTTAGAAATATTTCTTTGAAAATTTAACCCCCAAGTTTTATTTTCCCCAGGTAAAAACCTTAATGATTTTAACGGAATAGCAAACTCTGCACTCCAGCCAAAATCTCCTCTTGAAGTTTTAACTTCCCAAGAAGCATCCCAATTAACGTTTGTTCCACCTAATGTACCTCCTTTTTGTCGTGCATTTTGATTGAAACTTCCAACACCTTCATTGTCAATTTGTGCATCGTATTGCATTCCATCAGCATTAGTACCAAAAAGAAAACCATTTTGAAGGTCATTATAAGTGTCAAGAATAAATAAGAAGCTATCCTCATCGTTCAAATCTGCATCTCTTCTAGAATCAGAGACGACTATTTTTGATGGTTCATTGTCAAATCCAATTACAGAAATATAAAAAGTCTTATTTGTGTAAGCTAATCTTATCTCTGTCTTCTCACTTGATGGCTCACCAAAATTTGGTGTTATTTGCGTCATTGAAGTTATTGGGAATATTGAATTCCAAACCCTATCATTAATCACCTCTCCATCTATTACAGGCTCACTATCTATGTAATTTATATTCGCCTCAGGCCTACCCTCTATAAAATCTTCTTGACTATAAGTTGAAGAGGTAATAGCAAATAAAAAAAACAGGATGATAGAGATTTTAAAAAATTCTTTTTTGTGTCTCATTAAACTAAGTTAATTAATTTTTAAACCTTTTTTCATAAATTGATACTATGAAAAAACTCTTATTATTTTGTTCTCTAATTATAGCGATTCCATCTAGTGAAATTTATTCAAAAGATTTTTATTCTCAAAAAGCAAATAAGACTGCTTTAGATTTAAATAATAGAAAAATACTAGAAACATTATTCAATGATTGGCGTGAATTTGAAAATCCTCCTTTATTAAATGGAGCTCCTGATTATACTGCTAATTCATTTAACAATAGGATGCCTGAATTTAGAGAGCTAAGAGATAGACTAAATGAAATAGATAAATCTACTTTAGATACTCAAAGCAAAGTTGATTGGACTTTAATCTGGGCTGAGATGAATGGCTTTGAATTTAATTATAGAGTTCTTAAGCCTTGGGAGAGAGATCCAGCTTTTTATAAGTCAGTATGGATGAATAGGAGTGATGTGCCAGCTCATGAAGGACCTACTCATCATAGTGTTATAGAGATATGGCAATATTCATTTCCATTAACAGATGGTGATTCCAGAAAATTAATAAATGAACTCAAAATTATTCCACCATTAAATGAGCAAGCAAAGCTAAACTTGATTGGAAATGCAAAAGATCTTTGGATTGCGGGAATAAGAGATATAGATACTCAAATTGATAATTTACAGTCAATAATAACCTTTCAAGATATAAATAAAAATAAAGACTTACTCGACATTATAAATGATGCAATTGAATCAACTAAGAGCTTATCAATTTGGTTAAGAAATGAATCTTTAAAAAAGAATGGGCCTTCTGGAATCGGAAAAGATAATTATACATGGTATCAAAACAATGTGCACTTAGTTCCATTGTCATGGGATGATGAAGTAATGCTTTTGAAGCGTGAATTGTCAAGAGCTTGGGCTTCTCTAAAATTAGAAGAACACAAGAATAGAAGTTTGCCAAAACTTAATCCAGCATCATCTCCAGAGGAATACAATAGGCTTGCAAGTCAGGCTTCAATAGATTTAATTGATTTTTTAGCAGATGAAGATATAATTGAGGTAAAGGATTTTTATAAAAAAGCTCTTGACGAACACTTAGGAAGCTTTGTTGAAGAAGAAAAAAGGAATTTTTTTTGGATTACTGCTCACTTAGATCCAAAACCTCTCTATTCTCATTTTTTTCATTGGTTTGAGCTAGCTGAAATGGATAATAATCCCAATAAAAATCTTATTCGCAAAGACCCTGTTTTATATAATATTTTTGACAGTAGAAATGAAGGAGTTGCTACGGCAGTTGAAGAAATGTTTATGCAGGCAGGGCTTTATGAGAATAATCCTAGATCTAAAGAGATAGTATATATATTAATAGCTCAAAGAGCAGCCAGAGGACTTGGTTCTCTTTACGCTCACGCAAATATGATGACAATGGAAGAAGCTGGAAAAATTCATTCTGAGTATACACCTAGAGGATGGATGAAAACTGAAAAAGAATTGTTAATATTTGAACAACATTTATATTTAAGACAACCTGGATATGGAACCAGTTATATTACGGGAAAATATTTATTTGAAAATGCACTTGCAGAATACTCAAGAATAAATGAAAATGATAAGTCATCAGATTTAAAAAAATTCTTTAATGAATTAGTTAAGATAGGCAGTATTCCAATGTCATTATTTCACTGGGAACTTAATGATGACTGGTCAATAATAGAAGATATAGTTCCAGGGTTATTTTAAAACTTTAAGAATTTGCTAGTTGTACCATTATGTAGACTTTTGAAAACATAACAACTAGGAAAATTACAAATAGTATTTCTGGCAGGTATTCTTTGGGAATTTTTTTCATCATAAACACGTCACAAAAGTAAATTTTAGTTTAATATTAAAATCCAAAATTTTTGTTAATTATAATTCTATTTTAAATATTTTAAGTCTATATCAATAAGTTTGTTTTATGAACAGATACGGTCAAATTAAAGATTTACTCTTAGGAGATCTAACTATATCAATTTTTGTATTAGGATCTATTGTCACATTATTGGTAATAGCTTCCTTACTTCTTTCAAGCAAAGAAAGAGCTGATTATGACAAAGATTATTATGACCGTCATGGATCTCTTCCTAAATAATAAAAAATACTTACTATTGTGATCCTAATTACTGGTCCTTTAAGCCTTTAGCTAATCTAATAGGATCTTTTCTAAATGTCTAACAATTAGTACATCAGAATCTGGAGATAATTTTTCAACATCTTCTTTAAAAGGAATTAATTTA